>OJNH01000419.1_pt1 | contig 38494 bp, 27 predicted proteins | sample 1597361 | NCBI WGS metagenome assembly OJNH01 (sample SAMEA2452136, study PRJEB22498) | human gut metagenome | biome: human feces; feature: human gut; material: feces | place: Australia | collected 2012
CAAAAATATGTGGAAAATCGGGAACTGCCAAAAAGCACTCAGAAAGTGTTAAAAATCAAAGAGTATTGAAAATCAAGGCTTTATGTTTAGTTAGTCATAGTAAGTTATGGTTAGTTATAAGGCTCTAAATACAAAAGGCAAAAATTATACTAACGGCGAGTCTGTTACTGTTATTGGTGACCTAAATAAAAATACAATCACTGCAACTGCACCCGAAGGAAAATTCTCTATCGTAGATGTCGACAAAGACCTGATGATGGTAGTTGTTACCAAGTTCCCTCTTCCTACTCAACCAGCCACCGCCACCTATGCTAAGCCCCAAGTCTATCCTCTGCAACAAGACGAGGTCGGTGATGCACACATCAATGTTTCTGACAGTGTCTATACTTTATATAACAATGTCTTGGCGGCAAGTTTTGTAAAGATAAACAACAAGCTCTATTTTGCTGGCAGCGAGGCTATGAATCTGAATGCTGGCTCAGAACCGTTCTCTGTCAGCTTCGGCAAGGGAGAGCAGATCTTTGCAAGCCAAATGACTCTTAACAAGCTTGAGGTTCTTCAACTAAAAGCCAATCCTTCGGCTGTAGGAGGTGCAGAGCACTACGATGGTGTGGCACTTGTGGCAGATTATCACTACACATATAATGGCGCAAGTGTAAACATTGAGTGGAGTGCTGTTTTGCGTGATGGCTCACACTATCTACGCTCCGAAATGCAGCTAACCGCTGATGGTGATGTTGACATGTACAACGTCATCCCTATGGCATATAATGTTGATACCCGCAAAGCTGGAAGCACACCTGCTGTTGTTGGCAACACACGTGGGGCAGTGATAATGAGCAACAAAATATTTGCAGGTTTGGAAAATCCAGTGGCTTACAACACGGTTGGAGATGCTACTGGTAATGAGGATAAGTACGACCTTACATCCACTTTGCCACAAAAGTCCTTGACCTCCGCCAGTTGGTCACAGACAGCACAAAAGGATGTCCCCAGTCGAGTTGTCGAGGTGTCTAAATATGGCTATCCTAATATCTACGATTACAAGGTGGCAGGAGTCAGCCTAAAGGCTAATCAGAAAGTAGAAACAACCATAACATATACGAGTGGTTCGCATCGCCTTAATTTTGTTGGAGTCGATTTGGTTGATGACAACGGCTCGGTTGTAGCGAGCGATTACCACAGTGGCTATTCGGGCACAGCAGCGTCCAACAATGTCTATTCTTTCGTTGTGCCATACGATGGCACCTATACTCTTCGTTCTATGGTGGAGAATGGAACCGAGAGCATTGATGCTTCAAGCAAAATCAATATGAAGATTTATTCTCCCAAACCAGGTGTGACTATCAACACAGACATTGTTGCCATTCAAGGAAGGTGGAGTCGCAACACAACTTTAGCTGACAAGGAGACTTGGAAAATCAGTGCCGTTGTTGGTCTTGTTGCACAAGATGGACAACAAGCGAATTCAACAATCAGCAAAACCCAGAAACGCCGTTCTTTCCTTGCTTACAGTGAGCGCGAACGGGCAGTGCCTTGGAGGTGCATGCCTGCATATATCAGCTGGTATGAGCTCAACATCAACCGCAACAACTCTGCTGATCCTACCAAAAACATGAATGCGGAACAAGTGAACAACGTCTTGCGACAGTGGAGAACCAAATTCTACGACAGATTTGGCGTTGCTCCACGTTGTTTCGTCATTGATGATGGATGGGACAATTACGGAACTTGGACCTTCCACAATGGCTTCCCACACGAAATGCGCGACATGGCAACATTGGCAAAAGGCATGAATGCAGGCGTGGGAGCATGGCTTGGTCCTGTTGGTGGTTATGGCGTGAGCGGTGACTATCGGCGCAACTATTGGAAGAACAAAGGACAACAAATGGTTCTGTCTAATCCAGAGTACTACAAAGTGTTCCTTGATGCAGCAAAGAATCTTACGCAAAAACAGGGTGACTTCACATTCTTTAAGTTTGATGGCATCTCGGCACAATTCAGTGCTGTAGGACCAGATGATGGCGATTCGGGCAACGAAAATGCTGAGGGCATCATACGTCTTGAACGCTATGTACGCGAAAACCTTAAATCCGACATCTTCTTCAATACCACTGTTGGCACTTGGGCATCACCATTCTGGTATCATTACACTGACGCTACTTGGCGTCAGGAAAACGACTATGGTGTTTTGGGCGACAACAAGTCTGATCGTGAATGCTGGATAACCTATCGCGACAAATTGGTGCACCAAAACTATGTGGTCAATTCACCGATATGCCCAATCAACACACTGATGACCCACGGCTTTATTCTAAGTCAATATGGCAGTGTCAGCACAGATATGTCATATGATGCTTGTCTCCGTGAGATGCGTTGTGCCTTTGCATGTGGCAGTGGCATGGTGGAGCTTTACAACGACTACTATCTTATGGATACCATTAATGGTGGTCAGTTGTGGGCAGACCTGGCTGACTGTATCAATTGGCAAAAACGTAATGCTGATGTTCTGATGGATGCTCACTGGGTTGGTGGTGATCCATGGAACGGCTCCAAAGCTTCTATCTACGGCTGGGCGGCATGGAATGGAACAAAGTCGGTGCTCACTTTGCGTAATGGAGCAAACAATGCACAGACCATTACTTTGACTCTGCGCGAAGCGCTTGAAATACCTGCAAATGTTTCGGGTAGCATCATCCTCCACAAAGCGTTTGCCGACCAAGCAACTCTTAGTGGGTTGACTGAGGCCCAAGCCATAGACATTGACCAAGCGCTTACGTTGTCTTTGCCAGGTAGCACAGTGTTTGTGTTTGACGGAATAGATGCGCAAGCTACACAAGTGCCTGTAACTTCCATAGAGTTCTCTAAAGTGCCCGAAAATGTCAGTGTTGGAAAAAATGTGGCGTTGGTTGCCCAAATAACACCAGCTGATGCTACAAATCAAAATTTATCGTGGCACAGTTCCAACGAAGCTATTGCCACCGTCAAGGGAGGTTTCATAAAACCACTGAAAGCAGGTGTCGTTACAATTACGGCAAGGACCCTCGATGGTTCGGGGAAGGAAAAGATAATTACTATCACCATCGCTCCGAAAATCATAGAACCTTATGCCACAAACTTTGACAAAGAATCTCCTGCCAAAGTTAGCAACCGCAAATTGAACAAGGTGACTCTTAGAGTTAAAGGTGTAGACCAGACCATAACATTGACTTCTGACAAACCCTATCAAATGCTTTCAGAAGGTTTCACAGTTGATACCGGCTCTGAGCTATTGCCTGTACTCGATTGGACTGGCACTTGGATGCATAGCTATGTTTATTGTGATTACAATCAAAACCAGCAGTATGATGTTACAAACTCTTCTGACGAAGAGTTAGTATCGTTTACATATTATAATGGCGCCAATTCAAAGGGGGAGACCAAAGCAAACAGTTGCGGTGTCACCGGACTGCCTTCGTTTATGGCTCCTTTGCAGGTTGGTAACTATATGTTACGCATAAAGATTGATTGGAACAACATTGACCCTGCGGGCAATATCAGTGCCAATAACAATATTCTTAATAATGGTGGTTGCATAATAGACATACCGCTTGTTGTGGAACGCCCTAATGGGATTCTATCAACCGAAGCGAATAAACCTTCGGCAAACCAACAGTATTATGACTTGCAAGGTCGCCCAGTTATGTACCTGCAAAAAGGTCAGGTGTATCTTCAAGGCAGGAAAAAGCTGGTGGTAAAATAGTAATGTGGCTCTCCATGTTATGACTGGTCAGCGGAAATTTAGCAGTGATAAGCATAAACCCAAATCGGTCATTAGGTCGTAAAGCTCGTTGCTTTACCATCTAACGACCGATTTGGTGTTTTATAAGTGTAGATGCCTCTAATGGCCTGTCACTATTGGCAGGGCTTGTAGACCGATAGCTTGGTGCGTATCTCTTTGGCACGTTCTGCCGATAGTGGTTCTGTGTCTTTGAGAGGATAGTCCAGCCCGAGTTGCTCGTATTTGTAAATGCCAAGAGTGTGGTAGGGCAGTATCTCCATGCGCTCCACACAATTGAATTTTGCTATGTAAGCACCGAGTTTGTCGAGCCACTCGTCATCATCGGTAAGTCCTGGTACAACCACATGGCGTATCCATGTGGTTATGCCCCGCTCTTCAAGAATGTTGAGAAAATCGAGGGGGGATTTTTGTGGCACTCCTGTAAGTTTGGGATAAAGCTGTGGGTCCATCGTTTTGATGTCGAGCAAAACAAGGTCTGTGTGGTCGAGCACACGCATAGCTTCTCCTGAAGTGTAGGCTCCGCTGGTGTCGAGAGCTGTGTGGAGGCCTTCAGCTTTGCAAAGGTTGAAGAACTCTGCCACAAAAGGGGCTTGTAACAGAGGTTCGCCTCCAGAGACTGTCACGCCACCGTTTTTTATGTATGAACGGTAACGCAACACTTCGTCCGTGAGTTCTCGTGGGGTCAACTCATACTGGCATTTTGCACGTGGGTTCCATGTGTCTGGATTGTGGCAGAAGAGACATCGCAACGGACATCCCTGCATGAATACCACAAATCTGACTCCGGGTCCGTCAACTGTTCCAAATGACTCAAATGAGTGAATGTGTCCTACCATGGTGCAGAGTAGTGGCGGTGTTTCTACATGCCTTGGTTGATGGTGCGCGACAAGACATCAAGTTGTTGCTCGCGTGTCAGTTTTACGAAATTGACAGCATAGCCGCTCACCCTGATAGTCAGTTGTGGATATTTCTCTGGGTGTTCCATGGCGTCAAGCAGCAGCTGGCGGTCAAAAACATTGACGTTGATATGCTGTCCGCCTGTCGGGGTGAAGTAGCCGTCAAGCAGGTGAACCAGATTTTGTGCCTGTGTTTCTTTGTTTTTACCTAAGGCAGACGGTGCAATGGCAAATGTATATGAAATGCCGTCACGTGAGTGCTGGAACGGAAGTTTTGCAACCGATGACAAGGCAGCTACGGCTCCCTTTATGTCGCGTGAGTTCATAGGGTTTGCACCTGGAGCAAATGGAACACCTTTGGCTCTGCCGTCAGGTGTGGCACCAGTGTTACGTCCGTACACTACGTTAGACGTGATGGTTAGCAAGCTCTGTGTGGGTACAGCATCGCGATAGGTGCGGTGCTGGCGCAGGTACTCCATGAATTTCTCAGTCAGATCAACGGCAATGACATCGGTTTCGTCACAGTTGTTGCCAAATGGTGTATATTCGCCTTCTTCAATCTTATAGTCAACGGCAAGCCCTGTTTCGTTGCGCACAATACGTATGCGGCAGTGCTTCATGGCTGCTATGGAGTCGGTCACAATAGACAGGCCAGCGATGCCGGTGGCGCGTGTACGCTCAACGTCACCGTCGTGCAGTGCCATTTCAAACGCCTCATAATCGTATTTGTCGTGCATGTAGTGGATTATCTTCAGGGCGTTGACGTAGGTCTTGGCAAGCCAACGCATCATTTGCTCGAATTTGGGCATAAACTCCTCATAGACGAGGTAGTCACCAGTTACAGGTGCGAAGCGTGGGGCAATCTGCTCGCCCGTCATTTCATCGCGTCCGCCGTTGATGGCGTAGAGCATGCACTTGGCGAGGTTGGCACGGGCACCGAAGAACTGCATCTGCTTGCCGATTTTCATTGGCGAAACACAGCATGCTATGCCGTAGTCATCACCCAAGTCTGCACGCATGAGGTCGTCGTTCTCATATTGTATGGCACTGGTGTCGATGCTTACTTTAGCGCAGAATTTCTTCCATGGCTCAGGCAGTCGCTCACTCCACAGCACGGTGAGGTTAGGTTCTGGTGATGGCCCCATGTTGTAGAGTGTGTGCAGAAAGCGGTAGTCGGTCTTGGTGACCATAGAACGTCCGTCTATGCCCATGCCACCAAGCGATGCTGTGGCCCATATCGGGTCCCCAGAGAAGAGGTCGTTGTATTCTGGGGTGCGGAGGAAGCGTACGATGCGCAGCTTCATAATCATCTGGTCAATGAGTTCCTGAGCTTCCTGCTCGGTCAGGATGCCACGCTTCATATCTCGCTGTATGTAGATGTCAAGGAAGGCGCACACACGACCCAGTGACATGGCGGCACCGTCTTGGTCCTTCACGGCTCCAAGATACCCGAAGTAGGTCCATTGCACGGCTTCGCGCGCATTCTCGGCTGGACGTGTCACGTCAAAACCGTAGGCCGCACACATGGTCTCAAATTGCTTGAGTGCCTTGATCTGCTCTGAAACTTCCTCGCGGTGGCGCACGATTTCCTCGGTAAACTCCTGTATGTCAATGCGCTTGAAATAGCGCTTTTTCTCTTCTATGAGGTTTGCCGTGCCGTAAAGGGCAATGCGTCGGTAGTCGCCTATAATGCGTCCGCGTCCGTAGGCATCGGGCAGTCCGGTGATGATGTGTGCGTGGCGTGCCGCCTTGATGTCATCGTTGTAGGCCGAGAACACACCTTCATTGTGTGTCTTGCGGTATTTTGTAAAGATGGTCTTGGTGGCAGGGTCAAGCTCGTAGCCGTATGACTGGAGCGCTTTCTCTACCATGCGTATGCCTCCTTTAGGGAAAATGCCGCGCTTGAGGGGTGCATCGGTCTGCAGACCTACAATCACTTCGTTGTCGCGGTCGATGTAGCCCGCACCATAGGTGTCTATGCTTTGTGGCAAACGGGTCTCAGCGTCATATACTCCTTTCTCGCGCTCTACTTCAAACATTTCGGAGAGCTTGTTCCAGAGACTCTTGGTACGCTTGGTTGCTTCGGTCAAAAAGTCCTCGTTGCCGTCATAAGGTTCGTAGTTTGATTGAATAAAGTCACGCACATCGATTTCGTGCTTCCAGTTGGAGCCTTTGAAATCGTTTTGCAAATTTTTTAAAATCATGAAAAATGTATATAAGATTAATAGTAGGTTTCTTCAATTCTCTATAACAGAACCGTGCCGTTCTGTCCAAACATATATTATTCTGCAAAATTACAACAAAAAATCAGTCTATGCAAAGAAATGTCCTGCCAACTGTGTTGCGAGCCGATGTGGTCATGTTGTGTCTTGCATGTCAGAAAGAGGCAGCTTGTGATTATGGCCTACGCTGTTGCTTCCTTTTCGCTCTCCTGAAAACAAAAAACAATAAGTTCTAACAACCGAATTGGGATGAACGGAGGGGCAGTCGTAGAGAAACTGTTGGAATAAGACATAAGCGTTTCGTCCAACGAGTTAGACTCATTCAGTTAGCTTAGTGTACTCGTGTCAGCTAAGTTAGCGGACAGTTGTCTGCTAACTTAGTGGACACTGGTACGCTAATTAGCGGAATGACGTTCGGTCTGGTCACGGCAGCCCTAAATCATCTCTGTTTGTTGTTGTGTGTGCATGTTGTCAAGTGGGTGAATAAAGAGGCTGTGTCAAAACGGGTGTCTATTTGGCACAACCTGTTTTGACACAGCCTCTTTCTGGTGTATAGAATAGCTTGTTAGGCTTCTGTCAGAATCTTTTGGCCGCCCAAGGGCTGTTGTATGGTTTGATGGTGATAACACCGCTCTCTCTGTCACCGCTTGTGGCTTGACTGATGGCCATGGATATAGCTAAGGCAACTTCATCGGTAGTGCTGCCCTTTGGTGTGGCGGGTTTAGAAGGTGCGGAACTTGTGGCGGCTGCTGGTGCAACTGTGCCAGCAGCTTCTGCGGCTTTGGCTTTTGCAAGGTCTGCTTCAAAGCGCTCCTTGGCTATGCCGCTCTTGTAGTCGCGGTATTGTGTGGGGTGCATGGCAAGTTCGAAGAGTTCTTCGTCATCTTGACCACGTTCCCATCCGTTCTTTTCCATCTCGTCGATGTAGGTCTGAAGGTCGTCAGGATAGTTGTCCTGTGGGTTGGCATCGGTGAATTCAAGGCCTTTCTGTTTAGCCAGCTCAACGATTTCGGGAGCAACCTCGCCGGGGAGCTTGCCGCTTTTCCCGAGTATCATGCCCCAGATGGACTGATCCATCATTGAGTAACGTGGTTTGCCCATTGATTCGGCAAGGAGGTTCATCAATGCAATATTCTTCACATACTGGCTGAACGGAGTAACGAGTGGTGGGTAGCCTACGCGTGGCCATACGTAAGCCACTTCGTTGAAGAGCTTTACGAGAAGCTGGTCTTCGGTGTAGGGTTCAAGACCTGCTTTGCTTCGGTTGGAATTGATTGCACTCTCAACGCCTTTGAGGTCTGACATCATGCTGCCCATCATGCCGCCGGGCAGTCCGCAACCGAGCAGCAGTGACGACATGAGCTTGTTGCTCGGACTCATAAAGTAGCCGAGGAAGTCATCAATGAATTCTTGTGTGAGCTTGCGCACTTCCATGTAGGCATCCATGTTGATTTCAGCCACGTCAAAGCCTGCGTGTTTAAGCATTGACTGCACAGAAATTACATCGGGATGTACCTTGCCCCATGCAAGAGGCTCCACTGCAGTGTCAATGACATCTGCACCGGCCTTGCACACCTCGAGGATTGAGGCCATTGAGAGGCCAGGGCCGCTGTGGCCGTGATACTGTATGATGATTTCCGGATATTTGTTCTTGATCATTGCGGTGAGCTTGCCCAACATTGCCGGCTGTCCGATGCCCGCCATGTCCTTGAGGCAGATTTCTGGTGCTCCAGCTTTGATGAGCAGTTCTGCAATGTTAAAATAATATTCTGCAGTGTGGATAGGAGAGGTGGTGATGCAGAGGGTGGCCTGTGGTGTCATTCCACCATCTTTAGCATACTGTATTGAGGGGATTATGTTCCTTACATCGTTGAGACCGCAGAAGATGCGTGGAATGTCTACACCCTGAGCATGCTTTACCTTATACATCAGTTTGCGCACATCTGCCGGCACGGGGAACATGCGCAGTGCGTTGAGACCGCGGTCGAGCATGTGGGTCTTGATACCTACCTTATTAAATGGGGCGGTGAATGCACGGACAGCTTTGTTTGGATTTTCACCGTAAAGCAGGTTGACTTGCTCAAAGGCACCGCCGTTGGTTTCTACTCTTGCAAAGCACCCCATGTCGATTATTGCAGGCGCCACGCGTTCAAGTTGGTCCTTGCGAGGCTGAAATTTGCCGGAGGACTGGAACATGTCTCTGTATACGAGACTGAATTGAACTTTCTTTTTCTGCATACTGTTAATTTTCAATCTTTTTGAACTGCAAAGTTACTCACTTTCGCTTAGAAAACGACACTTTTGTGAGTGAAATGTGCAATTGGCGCCTTGTGCGGTTTGTGTATATCGGCATAGTGTTATCTGTTTGTTGCAAAACAGGGTGTATGACACTTGTAAGGGCTCGTTGCATTTGTTGTAGGGAGAGGTTTGCAGGTGTATTAAGGAAGCGTAAGTGGTGTTCTGGTAGGCTTGGAGTTGAAGCTTGCATCTTCTTTTGATGTGGCAGAAAACGGTTTTGGTGTGTGTTTGTTTAGAGAGTTCTTTTTGTAAGCTGAACTGTGGCTACGGTTTTCTTTTTTTAAAATTATTTTTGGGCTGTGTATTTTTAAAGTTTTCCAAAATAAAAACTTAAACAGCTGAAAATTAGCATAATGAGAAAATTGAACGGCGGAAAAGTTTTCCAAAACGGAAAATGCCGGAAAAGTTTTGTTGAAAAAATAATTAAAAATGTTTGTTCGTTTCGAAGTGATTGCGTACCTTTGTCGTGTTGTAAAATGACGTTAATGATAGATATGATTTAACAATTAACAAATAAGAAACAATGATACAGACAGTTATTAAAAGAGACGGCCGTATAGTGGGCTACAATGAAGAAAAAATCAAGGCCGCCATACGCAAGGCAATGCTCCAGAGTGAGCGGGGGGAAGATGAAGGGTTGATTCAGAGAATTACCGACCGCATAGGAATGGCGGGCCACGAGCAAATGGAGGTGGAGGCCATTCAGGATTTGGTTGAAATGGAATTGATGAAGAGTACCCGCAAGGAGGTTGCGAAACTGTACATTGCTTATCGTAACAAGAGAAGAATTGCGCGACAGGCAAAAATGCACGACAACTTCTTTGACATTATCAACGCCAAGAATAATGACGTTACCCGTGAGAATGCCAACATGAATGCCGATTCCCCTGCAGGAATGATGATGAAGTTCTCAAGTGAGTCTACCAAGCCTTTTGTTGATGACTATCTTTTGTCAGAGGGGTCGTATGAGGCGGTTAAGAACAACCTGCTCCATGTTCACGACAAGGACTATTACCCAACCAAGAGTCTTACGTGCGTGCAACATCCTCTTGACAAAATTTTGAAATACGGTTTTTCAGCAGGCCATGGTGAGAGTCGGCCGGCAAAGCGTATTGAGACTGCCAGTGTGATTGCATGCATTTCGCTCGAGACTGCCCAGAACGAGATGCACGGAGGTCAGGCCATTCCTGCTTTCGACTTCTATCTGGCTCCTTTCGTTAGGAGTTCGTTCATAGAGGAGGTTAAGCATATTGAATCTTTTGAGGGTGAGGACTACAGTGACCTGTATGATGCGAAGTTTCCTGACTATGTTACCTGCGAACTTACGGGCATGACTGGCAGGGAGCGTGTGCTACATCATGCTATTAACCGCACTGTAAGCCGCGTGCATCAAGCCATGGAGGCTTTCATTCACAACATGAACACTATCCACTCAAGAGGAGGAAATCAGGTTGTGTTCAGCTCCATCAATTACGGCACCGATACTTCGGCAGAAGGGCGCTGCATTATTCGTGAGATATTGAAGTCCACCTACGAGGGAGTTGGCAATGGTTCTACAGCGATTTTCCCTATACAGATATGGAAGAAGAAGCGCGGTGTGAGCTATCTGCCCGAAGACCCCAACTATGACCTTTACAAATATGCATGTCAGGTTACGGCGCGTCGTTTCTTCCCTAACTTCCTGAATCTTGATGCCACTTTCAATTACCATGAGAAGTGGAGAGCTGACGACCCTGAGCGCTATAAGTATGAGATAGCCACTATGGGGTGCCGCACGCGAGTATTTGAAAACAGATATGGAGAGAAAACTTCAATAGGGCGCGGAAACCTTTCGTTCTCGACCATGAATATTGTGGCACTTGCAATCCAGTGCATGAACATTGAGAAAAAGGAAGACCGTATCAATGCCTTCTTCGCAAAGCTCGATGATTTGCTTGAGGTAACGGCCGCACAGTTGAATGAACGCTACGAGTTCCAGCGCACGGCTCTGGCCAAACAGTTCCCGCTTGTGATGTCGCGCTTGTGGAACGGTGCAGAGAACCTCAACCCTAATGACACCATAGAGTCTGTAATCAATCAGGGCACGCTTGGCATAGGGTTCATAGGTCTGGCAGAGTGTCTGATAGCATTGGTGGGCAAACATCACGGCGAGAGCGAAGAGGCACAGCAGCTGGGTCTTAAGATTGTTTCCTACATGCGTGACCGCGCAAACCAGTTCAGTGAGAAATACCAGCACAACTACAGCATTCTGGCAACTCCGGCCGAGGGACTTTCTGGTAAGTTTACCAAAGTAGACCGCAAGAAATTTGGCATCATACCGGGAGTGACTGACAAGGAATATTATACCAACTCCAACCATGTTCCCGTTTACTACCACTGCAGTCCGCGCCATAAGGCAGAAGTTGAGGCTCCGTATCATGAACTGACGAGGGGAGGCCATATCTTCTATGTTGAAATTGATGGCGATGCAACTCACAATCCGCAAGCCATTATGGACATCGTAGACCTGATGGACAAGTATAACATAGGATATGGTTCGGTGAACCACAACCGCAACCGTTGCATGGACTGCGGATATGAAGACGCCACCGAGGGCCTGACTGTTTGTCCTAAGTGCGGAAGCACGCATATTGACACTTTGCAGCGCATCACGGGTTATCTTGTGGGCACCACCGACAGGTGGAACTCTGGAAAACTGGCGGAACTTCGTGACCGCGTGGTTCACAGATAAGTCTGACAAACATTCTTCTGATATATGCGTGTACTTGATATCGTAGAGGGCACCACCGTTGACGGACCCGGACTGAGAACATCAATATATGTTGCGGGATGCAGACACCAGTGTGATGGCTGCCACAATCCGCAATCGTGGGACTTCAATGCCGGAAAGGAAATGAGCATTGACGAAGTGCTTGAGGTTGTCAGAAAGAATGACTTTAATGTCACTCTCTCTGGAGGAGACCCGTTCTATATGGCGGATGACGTGGCCGAACTTTGCAGGCGAATAAAAGACGAACTGCACAAGAACATCTGGTGCTACACGGGTTTCGTGTGGGAGTCAGTCGTCGGCAACCCCGAATACATGCCGTTGCTTAACACCATTGATGTGCTTGTTGACGGCCCCTTTGTGCTTGCACGCCGTGACATTTCACTGTGCTTTCGCGGCAGTGGAAACCAACGCATAATTGATGTAAAGAAAAGCCTTGAACAAAACAAGGTCGTGATATTAAAATTCTGAGTAAGCAGTGCGGATAGTGCCTCACATGTGGGGGACTATCCGCACTGCTTATTTATTTTCCCTTTTTTAATGGAATAACAAAATGAGAAGAAAACTTTTTTTAGTCCTTTTGCTTGCATTAGGACTCACTTCGAAGGCAGTCGTGCATACAGACAGTGTAGAAAGCCGTATTTTGGGTACATGGGTTAAGTTTAACGTCTATTGTCCCAACGGTTATGACAGCACTGGCGACAAACACTATCCAGTGCTTTATCTGCTGCACGGACTAAGCGATACTTACGTTTCGTGGAATAACAATGCTGGACTGGGTGATGTGGCAGATGAGTTGTTGGCCGAGGGCAAGATTCGTGAAATGATTATTGTCATGCCAAATGCGGGAGGCCCTGACACCCGCAACATCTGGAACGGCTACTTCAACATGCCAGGGTGGAGCTATGAGGACTTCTTTTTCAAGGAGTTTATGCCAGCGGTTGAAAAACGCTACCACATCAAGTCGGCCAAAGGCTGCAGAGCCATTAGCGGTCTGTCAATGGGCGGTGGTGGCAGCACGGTATATTGCCAGAAACACCCGGAAGCATTCTCATCGTGCTACGCTATGAGTGCCTGGCTCGATGATAGCCGAAGCATTCAGGAGGCAACGGTCAACAAGTTGCACCATGTGGTCAATGCCGTGAGAGAGAACTCTGCCGTAAAGTTCGTGGAGAATGCCGATGAAGCCGTTTTAGAGAAATTGAGAGGTATAAAATGGTATTTTGATGTGGGTGACGATGACTTCCTGCTTGACCAAACAGAGCGTCTTCACCTGCTGATGCGCTCCAAACGGGTCAAGGCGCGGCTGCGTGTCAGGGAGGGAACGCATAATTGGCTTTTCTGGAAAGCGGCTCTTTACGAAAGTCTGCCTTTCGCTTCGCGCAACTTCGAATAAGGCAAAAAATATGCGGTCTTGTTCTATTGACAAGACCGCTTTTTTGTGACGTCCGTGTATAATACTAATGTACTTTTTGGGGTAATAATAAACGAAAGGCCTCTTGTTTAATACAAATACATGGTGAAAATATTTCCTCAATACAAAAAAATACATAATTTTGCTACCGTTAAAAGAAAAACGGTGGCGGCTCTTGACATGAAAACGCATAAGCTTGCAGCCGCCTTATGGGTTAAATTAGTTGAATTTGAATTACGAATAACAAACTTATAAAGTAACATTACTGATGAACAAGAATACATGCAATAAGCATTATGATGTAATTGTCATTGGCGGTGGAGCGACAGGTGCAGGTACGGTGCGTGATTGTGCCATGCGTGGACTTAGTACGCTGCTCGTAGAACGCTATGACTTTACTACTGGCGCTACGGGGCGTAACCATGGTCTGCTCCATAGCGGAGCACGTTATGCTGTTACAGATTCAGAATCGGCAAGAGAGTGTATCGAAGAGAACATGATATTGCGCAAGATTGCAAGCCACTGTGTAGAAGAACACGATGGCTTGTTTATTACTTTGCCCGAAGATGACCTGTCCTATCAAGCCAAATTTGTCGAAGCATGTCAGAATGCTGGCATTCGCGCTGATATCATAGACCCTGACGAAGCAAAACGTATGGAGCCGGCAGTAAATCCACAGCTTATTGGAGCAGTGAGAGTGCCTGACGGTTCTGTTGACCCCTTCAGACTGACTATATCAAATGTTCTTGATGCCCGTCGTCATGGTGCAGACATATTGACCTATCATGAAGTGACAGGCTTGATTCTTGACAACGGCAAGGTGCTTGGCGTGTACCTTCTTGACCATCTCACGGGTGAAAGGTCTGAAGCCCGTGCAGACATCACGGTAAATGCTGCGGGCATTTGGGGAGCGCTGGTTGCCAAGATGGCAGGCGCTACGGTAAATATGTTTCCTGCAAAAGGCTCGCTGCTTATCTTTGGGCATCGGGTCAACAACATGGTAATCAATCGGTGTCGCAAACCTGCCAATGCTGATATCCTTGTGCCTGGTGATACGGTGTGTGTCATTGGAACCACGTCAGACCGTGTGCCAATTGAAACATGTGACGACATGAGGGTGACACCTGAAGAAGTGGACATTTTGCTGAGAGAGGGTGCCCAGTTGGCGCCGGCTCTTGCTACGACACGTGTTCTCCGCGCATATGCCGGAGTCCGCCCTCTGGTAGCCTCAGACGATGACCCCTCGGGCAGAAGCATCAGCCGTGGCATCGTGTGCCTTGACCATGAGTCGCGCGATGGCATAGAAGGCTTCATTACCATAACAGGAGGCAAGCTGATGACATACCGCCTTATGGCAGAAGAGGCAACCGATATGGTTTGCAGAAAACTGGACATCGATAAGAAGTGTGAAACAGCTGTAACGCCGCTGCCTGGTTCGGAAAAGACTATAGTGCATGAAACCTACAAGGGTAATAAACATGTCTATGCATTCAATGTCAAGACTGGGCGCTATGGCACGATGGCAGAGGATATCTGTTCCGGAAACGAGACCGACGACAGCCTTGTGTGCGAGTGCGAAGAGGTTACAGTAGCCGAGGTTAAGCATGTGATAGAGGAACAGCATGTTGACACCCTTACGCAACTAAGACGCCGCACACGCTTGGGCATGGGAACGTGTCAGGGAGAATTGTGCGCACTTCGAGCAGCAGGACTGATGTGCTCTGTCTGCAGGAGAAGTGCAAAGGAGTCGGGGGCAGACCTGGCTGACTTTATTAATGAGCGCTGGAAAGGCATGTATCCTGTAGGGTGGGGCGCTACTCTTGCAGAAGGAGAATTTGTTGCCAAAATCTATCAGGATCTGTGCGGACTTGACAAATTCGCCGTTAAAAAATGAAATTTAGAATATGAAATTTGATGCTGTTATAATAGGAGGAGGCCTTAGTGGTCTCATCTCAGGAATATCACTTGCCAAGGCTGGCAAGAGCGTGGCTGTAGTGTCTACGGGGCAGAGTTCCCTGTTGTTCCATTCTGGGTCGTTCGATTTGTTGGGCTACACTGGAAATGGACAGGAAGTGTCAGCCCCTCTGGATGAAATAAAAAAACTAAATGCCAATCATCCTTATTCGAAGGTTGGAAATGTGGAGCAACTTGCCGTTGATGCGGAGCAACTTCTCAATGAAGCAGGTGTTACGGTCAAGGGCAATGTACGCAAAAACCATTTCCGCATTACCCCTATGGGTGTTGCAAAACCAGCATGGCTTACGCTCGACGATTATTTCACGACCGATGGGGCAGAAAATCTCGGATACAGAAATGTCCTTCTCGTCAATGTTGCTGGATTTCTGGATTTTCCGGTAGAGTTTATCTCAGAAGGTCTTACAAACCTCGGTGCCAAGGTAAATGTCAAGGCACTGCAGATTCCTGCTCTCAAGGAGCGCAGAATGAGTCCTTCGGAAATGCGTTCCGCAAATATCGCCAAAATTCTTGCCTCTCCAGATACGTTAGACGTTGTTGCCCAGAAGATAAACACGTCCTTAGGTGATGCAGACGTAGTGCTTCTGCCAGCAATATTCGGCCTTAATGACAGTAGTGCCGTTGTGTCTCTTCGCAAGAAAATCGGCAAGCCCGTGTATGTTCTCGCAACCTTGCCGCCTTCGGTTCCGGGAGTGCGCATTCAGAACTTGCTTGTCAGCCGATTCAAGAGTCTGGGCGGTGTGTTTATGCTTGGCAACACTGTTACGGGCGGAAAAATAGCAGACAATCGCTTGACAGAAATATATACTTCAAACCTGCCTGACGAAAGCCTTGTCGCCGATAACTACATTCTCGCCACGGGGTCGTTTCAAGGCCATGGCATTGTTGCTGATTATGAAAAAGTCTACGAGCCAGTTTTTAATCTTGACGTAGACTATATCGCCGAGCGGCCTGAATGGACTAAGCACAACGTCTTTGATGCCCAGCCGTACATGGAGTTTGGCGTCAGGACAGACAATTTATTCCGCGCCTTGAAGGGCGGAGTAACTCTTACCAACCTTTATGCCGTGGGGTCAGTGCTTAGCGGACATAACGGCATCAAGAATGCAGACGATACTGGAGTATCTGTAATCACGGCTCTTGCCGTTTCAAAAACAATCTTAAAACAAAACTGACACTATGGCAGATAACATGCAATTATCAAGTCTCAGCGCGAACAACCTCGAGCAATGCCTCAAATGTTCCATCTGCACGGTATATTGTCCGGTTTCGGCTGTAACGACAGATTATCCGGGACCCAAACATGCTGGTCCTGACGGAGAACGCTATCGATTGAAAGACCCTAAATATTTTGACGAGAAAGCACTGAAACTGTGCCTTAACTGCAAACGCTGTGAGGTGGCTTGTCCGCAAGGGGTAAAAGTGGGCGACATCATTCAGAGCGCACGCATTAAATATTCCAACCATATGCCTGGCCTGCGTGACTTTGCTCTGGCAAGCACAGACCTTGTGGGTGGGCTGGCAACAAAGTTGGCACCCGTTGTCAACTATACTCTTGGACTCAAACCCGTCAAAAGCGTGATGCATTCGACCATGGGCGTTGATAAGCACCGCACATTCCCGAAATATGCCTCACAGACCTTTGAGGCATGGTACAAGAAAGAGGCAAAGGCTTCGCAGTCTTCGTTTCCCAGGCAGATTAGTTTCTTCCATGGTTGCTACGTCAATTATAATTTCCCGCAGTTGGGCAAAGACCTTCTGAAGATAATGAATGCCATCGGCTATGGTGTGCATTTGCTTGATAAGGAGAAGTGTTGCGGTGTGGCCTACATTGCCAACGGCATGCCGAGAAAGGCAGCCCGAAACGGTGAGGCAAACATGAAAGCCATGCGCACGTCCATTGCAAAGGGAAGGCAGATAATCACCACAAGCAGCACGTGTACGTTTACCATGCGTGACGAATACGAACACTTGCTTCACATTGACAACGATGTTGCCAGAAACAGCCTTTCGCTTGCAACACGTTTTATTTACAGGCTTGTTGAGGCTGGAGATGTCAAGCTTGCATTCCGCCAAGACTACAAGAAGCGAGTGGCCTACCATACAGCTTGCCACATGGAAAGACTTGGCTGGGCGGTGTACAGCACTGGCTTGCTGAAAATGATACCAGGTCTTGAACTCGTGATGCTCGACTCACAATGCTGTGGCATCGGCGGCACCTACGGCTTCAAGAAAGAGAACTACAGAATTTCGCAAGACATCGGCTCTGGGTTGTTCAAGCAGATTAAGGAGGCAGAGGTGGACTGCGTGTCAACAGACTGTGAGACGTGCAAGTGGCAGATAGAGATGTCTGCCGGGGTGACGGTGCAGAACCCAATTTCCATAATTGCGGAAGCACTGGATGTTGAGGCAACAAAGGCGTTAAACATCAATAGCGTTGAACATTACCAAAAAGACAAGTAGGTGTTCTGAATAGTTTATAGTCAGAACGACTTTTTTGATGCAGATATTTTCTTGAAGAAACAATGTGGGCATTGTGACTGAAAATAAAGAGAAGATATGCACGAAAGAAAGACGTTATGACAACCAACGCCTACTTGATAAGATTAAAATAATTTTGAATACCTACTTATAATAACAAAACAATGGGAAACTTTTTTGCTCCTCCAGCATTTAAGCCGGAGATGAGAGGGCCAGAGGCCGACGCCCGTTACAAGGCGTTGCGCTGGCAGGTGTTTATCGGTGCCTTTATTGGCTATGCGGCTTTCTATATTGTCCGCAAGAATTTCAGTATGGCAATTCCTCTGCTCGAACCTTTTGGCATTGACAAGGGTGAGCTTGGTCTTGTGCTTGGTATGAATGCTGTGGCATACGCCTTGTCAAAGTTTTTGATGGGGTCGGTTTCCGACCGTTCGGACGCACGCAAGTTCCTACCGTTGGGACTGATTCTTGCTTCCTTGGCAATGGCATTCATGGTAGTGCCGATTACAGGCCTCGACCTGCTCAACCACCCAGAGCGCAAGACGCTGGCCATTGTCCTTATGGGTGTGCTCAACTTTCTGGTAGGTTGGTTCAACGGAATGGGATGGCCACCGTGCGGTCGTGTCATGACACATTGGTTCAGCCAGAAGGAGCGCGGCACATGGATGGCAGTGTGGAACTGTGCGCACAATGTGGGAGGAGGCCTTGTGGGACCTATGGCAACCTACGGTGCAACGTGGTTCGGAGCTATGCTCTACGGCAGTAACGAACAGCTCTATTTCCTTGCCGGAACATATATTTTCCCAGCGGCAACCGCCATACTTATAGCGATAATCGCTTTCTGCCTGTTGCGCGACACTCCGCAGTCGTGCGGCCTTCCATCCATAGAGGAGTGGCGCAATGACTATCCTGAAAACTACAGTGAAAAGGACGAAGAGGTGTTGCCCGTAAAGGACATATTCTTTAAGTATGTGTTCAATAACAAGTTCTTGTGGTTTATAGCCATCTCCAACGCTTTTGTTTACATGGTGCGTTATGGCTGCCTTGACTGGGCTCCCGCCATGCTCAAGGATAAGGGCATTGATTTGACGGAGGCTGGCTGGGCGTATTTCGCCTACGAGTATGCTGCAATTCCTGGCACCATCATCTGTGGCATTGTCAGCGACAAGCTCTTTCATGGCAAGCGCTCCATGCCTACCGTAATCTTTATGCTTCTTGTGGCCGTCTTTATCGGTCTTTATTGGTACGCCTTTAACATGGCAACCCCGAACCTCGCCCTTATTGTCACCTGCATGATAGGTATCGGCTTCTTCATTTATGGACCGGTGATGCTTATCGGTGTGCAGGCTCTCGACCTCGCACCGAAGAATGCCGCTGGCACTGCGGCTGGTTTCACTGGCTTTTTTGGCTATTTCTTCGGTACGGCCATACTGGCCAACTATATTGTAGGCCTTGTTGCAGAAAATGTCAGCTGGGATGCCACGTTTGCCATGTTGCTGGGTGCATGTGCGCTTTCCATTGTCTTTATGCTTATGACGGTAGGCGGTAAGAAGAACTGACAATTCACTCATAAAAGACATCAACCCTTTTTAAAAAAGTAAGTAATATGGAAAAAAAGGAATCTGCTTATGCTTCGCTTGGAGCTAACAAGAAAAAATTCCTGAAATGGCAGATGGGCACCATTGCAGTAACCATGATTGGCTATGCCCTGTTTTATTTCGTCCGCAAGAACTTCTCGCTTGCTATGCCGGGACTTACGGCGGAATATGGTATTTCCAACAAGAGCTTCGGCTGGATTCTCTTTGCCGGTTCTCTCGTCTACGGCTTCTCCCGTTTCATCAACGGCTATGTTGTTGACCGCGTAAGAGGTCGCATCGTGATGGCGGTCGGCCTGCTGCTATGCGCCGTTGCCAACTTTGCTTTCGGTTTCGGGGCAGACCTCAGCGTCTGGCTCACAGGAGAACAAAATGGTCCCAAAATGGTCGAGACCCTCACTCTGGTGATGGGTGTCACCATAATCCTCAACCAATACTTCCAAGGCATGGGTTATCCTCCGTGCGCCCGCATTCTTCCTCACTGGATTCACCCCTCTGAACTTGCAACCAAAATGTCTATATGGAACTGCTCCCACTCGGTGGGTGCATCGTTGGCCGTTGTGATGTGTGGTTATCTGATGGGTACTCTTGGCACAGACCTCAGCGCCAATGCTGATGTTGTGGCAAACATCACTGCAAACCTCGGTGGCGACGCTAAGGCTGCTGAACAGGCTCTCTCTTATGCTGCCCATATAGGCGCATGGAAATGGTGTTTCTATGTTCCGGCAATGATGGCCGTGGCTGGTGCATTCTACATTTTCATCGCTCTGCGCGATGAGCCGAAAGATGTAGGGCTTCCTGATCTTCCTGACACTGGGCTTGGTAACCTTAACAAGACGATAGACAAGCAGGCCAAGAAGAAATTCGAGCTTGAAATGGTATGGAAAAACCGCTGGGTCTGGACATTCTGCATCGCCAACCTCTTTGTCTACGTGGTGCGCATGGGTATTCTTGACTGGGGACCAAAATTCCTTACCGAAAGCCGTGGGCTGAACATTAAGGATGCAGCATGGACCGTTGCTGCATTTGAAATAGCTGGTATTGTGGGCACACTCTGTGCAGGCTGGCTTACCGACAAACTCTTTAAGGGCAAAGGCCACCGCATGTGTGTGGTCTGCATGGCTGGTGCAGGTCTGTTTATGCTTATCTTCCGCTTCCTTCCCGAAACGGCCAGCCTTGGCGTTACGGCAGCGGTGCTTGTGGGTGCAGGCTTCTTTATTTATGGCCCTCAGGCGCTGATTGGCATAGAACTCGGAAACCAAGCAACCAAGGAAGCATCGGCCCGCGCCAACGGCATAGCAGGCATTCTGGGCTATCTCGGTGCTGGTCTGTCTGGTCTTTTGGTCGGTTACATCGCTGACTCATCATTTGGCTGGACTGGCGTGTTCTCCACCATCATTGTGGTTGCGTTTGTCGGCATGTTCATATTGATTTCCATGTGGCAGGCCCCGCGCGACGGCTATGAGCGTGCTTCCAAGATACAATATAATGACGAGAAATAAACCTTTTTTCAGATTTATTTTCGTTTAACAACAATTTAACCGACAAAATGTTTGTAGGTTGAAATAAATATCTAACTTTGTCATGTCTTCCAATGGGCAAAAGCCTGCGGAAGGCATGACAAACTTTAATATATATGTATTATGGCAGATTTTGACAAATACATGTCGCCGATGGGCGAAGAAAAACTTATGGAGGCCTGTGCGGCAATCAAGCATGTGGCGCTTGATATGGACGGCACGATTTATATGGGTTCCACACTTTTCCCTTTTACCATACCTTTCTTAAAGACTTTGACGGACAACGGAATCGGTTACTCGTTTCTGACGAACAACCCCACCAAGAGCCGTGCAGACTATCTCAAGCGTCTGGAGTCGTTGGGCATACATGCCACTTCAGACGAAATGTTTACGTCTGCAATCTCTACCATAGAATACATCAAGACCCACCACCCCGAGGCTCGGCGTCTTTTCCTGCTCGGCACACCAAGCATGATAAAGGAGTTTGAGGATGCAGGCTTCGAATCGGTGCCCGACAGTCCCGACGAGAGGCCAGATGTGCTTGTCGTGGCCTTTGACACCACACTTGTTTATTCGCGCCTGTGTCGTGCCACATGGTGGGCTTCGCAGGGAGTGCCTTACATCGCCACCAACCCCGACTGGGTATGCCCCACAGACCAAGAGGTGATACTCGTGGACTGCGGTTCAATACAGAAGTGCATTGAGGCAGCCTGTGGACGCAAGGCAGACATCGTAATAGGCAAACCTAATCCTGGAATGCTTGACGGCATTCGCGAGAAGTTTGGCCTTCGTCCTGAGGAGATAGCCATGTGTGGCGACCGTATATATACTGATGTGCGCACGGCACAGAATGCCGGCGGACTGGGCGTGCTGGTGCTTTCGGGCGAGACAACACTCGAAACGGCCGTCAGTTCAGACCCACAGCCAGATATCACGGTTTCTGACATCGGGGAATTCGGCAAATTGCTGCTGAAAGCGAGAAAAATTAAAGGTTTTTAACTGAAATGCCCAAAAAAACACTAAAAATACTCCCTAAATTCATTGTAGGTTCTGAAATAGTGTTATCTTTGTCAGTGAAAGAGGGCAGGAAAAACCCTTAAATATAGTAGTTAAATATAGTAGAATGAATTTAATTTAATAATAACTTGAGAACGTAAAACAACTCAAATAAATTGTGTTAATTTATTAATTTCTAAAAATTTTTAAGCATGAAACGTTTATTTGTACTTCCTATCGCAGCGCTGGCAATGAGCCCAGTATTTGCTGCCAACGAAAACGAAGTTGCTCCTGAAGCTTCTAACATCGAGGTTGCTACCGCATCAGCTCAGGCTGCTCCATGTGCGGCACTTCCTAAGATTTCCGGTTACCTCCAGACAGGCTGGAACTACAACAACCCCGCAGGTCTCGGAAACTCTACATCTTCTTTCCAGGCTAAGCGCCTCCGTTTGATTATGGACGGCAACTGTGGTGAGAACATAGACTTCCGTCTCCAGATTGAAGCCTTCAACGGCATCGCTGGTTCTACAAACGGCAACGGTCAGAAGAATATTCAGGTAATGGATGCTTTCGCAACTTGGAAGATTATGCCTGAATTCAAGATCCGCGCAGGTCAGTTCTACACTCCGCTCGGCTATGAGAACTACGACATCTCTCCAGCTACTTTGGAAACCGTAGACTTCTCTAACATCGTTTACCGTATGGCTTGCCGCAACCCATATTCTTACAACTTCGTAGACTATGGTCGTGACCTCGGTATCATGTTCATCGGTGATGTTACTCCTTACTTCCACTATGATGTAGCTTTGACCAACGGTCAGATTCCTTGCAAGGATGACAACAATAAGTCAAAGGATATCTATGTAAGTGGTACTTTCAAACCTTTCAAGTACTTCAACATCAAGGCTACCTATAGCTTTGGTTCAATGACAGGTACAGACCACCTTGCTGGTGGCCCCGCTAAGCGTGATGGCAACCACGAACTCAACCGCTTCGTTGCTGGTGCTTGGTACAACAACCCAACAGGTTTCGATATCCGTGGTGAATACGGTATGATGAATGGTGCCGGTGTAAAGGAGCAGGGTGCTTACGGTCTCGTAGGTTATCACTATGGTAAGTTCCTTCCTATCGCACGTTGGGATTGGTATCAGGATCGCACTAACCACTATAACAACAACAACTACAACCGTATCCTCATAGGTTGCACATACCAGCTCACAAAGAACACTAAGGTTCAGGTTAACTATGGCCACACAATGTATGGCGACCATAATGCCAACGGTTCTACTGCAGAGCAGGTTCAGATCATGGGTCTCTTCAAGTTCTAATTTGTTGACATAGTCAGTTAGAATTAAAGATTCTTAATGATTAAATAAGGTGTGAGCCCGTTCTTTTTTGAGTTGGGGCGGGCTCACACTCTTTTTAAAAACTATAATAAAAAGGCACATAGACTTGTTTTACGATATTCCCTTTTTAACTAACTAATAAATTTATTGACTATGAAGAAGCTTTTTGTTATGCTTGCAGTTGCTGTAGTTTCTACAGCTGCTTACGCTCAGCACCTCGGTACTGAGTATCGTCTCAAGAAAGTAGTAGAAGTTCCCGGACGTCAGGGCATCGCTGCTGACAAGGATTATTTCTATGTATCTGACACCCGTGGTCTTTACAAGTTCGACAAGAACTGGAATCTCGTGCAGAAGAGAGTTCAGACCAAGGATCCCAAGACTGGCAAGTTTATCGATCCGTTGTTCAACAACCCCGATCCTGCCAAGGGCGGTGCAAACCACTTTGGTGACATCGATGTTTACAATGGCAAGATCTACACCGGTAACGAGTATTTCAACCTTGGCCGTGGCGTCAACATCTCTGTAGATATCTACGATGCTAACACTCTCCAGTATCTTGAGAGCATTCCATGGAGACCAGAGTCTGGTCAGGTAGAGGTTTCTGGTGTTGCCGTTGACCGCGAGCGCAACCTCGTATGGCTTTCAGACTGGGTTGACAGCCGTTATGTATATGCATACAGCCTCGAAACAAAGCAGTACTACACAAAGGTACAGTGCCGTCCAGAACCATACTGGTGCCAGGGTATCTTTATTGTAGACGGTGTTATGCTTCTTGCTGCTGATGATGGCGAGTCTACTTATCACATTGCCGACAATGTCTACAAGATGGACATCACTGGTGCTCCTTTCACTGGCCTCGTTCATGGTACAGAACCTGTTAAGGACACTCCGTGGTCTGTTAAGACCGACAAGGACGGCAAGGTTGTTAAGCGTACAGGTGAAATCGCTGGTGGCGCAATGGGCGGCAGAGTAGAACTTCTCCGCGAGATGACCGACTTCCGCCGTGCAGGTGAAATCGAAGGTCTTTGCATCGACCCAACCACCGACGACCTCCTCGTGTTGAACAACCGTGGCACCCAGATCATTCTTGGTATGAGCCAGGGCCCGTTCACAAACGAAGGCTACACAAAGGAAATACACGAAGTTTACATCTACGAAAAGATCAAGTAATCTAACTTCCGTATTATTCTTAATATGAGGGCTTCCGCAGAAATCTCCGGATTTCTGCGGAAGTTTTTTTCTGCACGCATCATTGTTTTGCCTGCTTTTAACCCAAACCCGTCATTAGCCCGTTTTTGCTCAGTTTTTATTACTTCTTGTTGTCTTTTGCTTTTTATGAGGCATGGAATTTTCTGCAGAATTCTTTTGCACCGTATTCCACGATGCCCCAATAATATCGCATTCAAAGAAGGGTAGAAGCAGACTTGCCGTTGCCGTTTCGGCCGGAATGCTGTTTCGTTTCGGCCGAAATCAATGTCCGTTTCGGCCGATGTGGATATCCGTTTCGGCCGATGTGGATATCCGTTTCGGCCGAAACACCATCGTTAAGTCTGTTTTTTGGAAGACGGAGTTGCGATTGCAGGGATAATTAGTGCTGTTTGAACGAATATTCTTTCCGTTAGCGTTTCTTACGGAATTTTGTGGCGCGCCGGGGTATATTATCTTGTGGGAAAATCTTAATTTAGCATGTAAATTAAGCAACAACATTAATATCATGTTTTCAGGAATAATAGAGGGGATAGCCGTAGTGAAAACTATCAGCCATGACAAGGACAATGTGGACATTACGTTGACTTGCCCTTTTGCCAACGAACTGGCCGTTTCGCAGAGCCTCGCCCACAATGGGGTGTGCCTTACCGTAACGTCGGTGTGCGGCGATGAGTACACTACTACCGCAATGCGGGAGACTCTGGAGCGCAGCAACATAGGGCAGCTTGAAGTGGGAAGTGAGGTGAACGTGGAACGTCCGTTGCCCATTAACGGACGTCTGGACGGTCACATTGTGCAGGGCCACGTGGACACTGTAGCCGTGTGTGAGTGTATAGAGGATGCGCAGGGCAGCTATATCTTCACTTTTAAGTATGCGTTTGAAAAAGATATGGCGGCAAAAGGTTATTTTTGTGTAGACAAGGGCAGTGTGACTGTTAATGGAGTCAGTCTGACAGTGTGCAACCCGACAGACGACACGTTTCAGGTGAATATCATACCTTATACCTTTGAACATACCAATTTCCACACATTCAAGGTCGGCACTGTGGTGAACATCGAGTTTGATGTGCTCGGCAAGATGGTGAGCCGTCTGGTGCGTCTGAGCAAATAAGATGACCGCCCTACCTTAATCCGGCTAATAGTAGATGTAGCTGCTGGTGGGGGAGAGTCGCCTTAGTCCGTGGAATTGACACTGGTGGGTTTCATGTTGTTGACATGCAAACTGAACAGCAATGTTGAACTGTAGGTAAAATAATCCGCCTGTTATCAAAAAAAAATTGGATTTGTTTTGTTTTGTTGCAAAAATATGTAATTTTGCATTGGATAAAAGAGATATGTATATTATGTATGCGTCATTGGCAAATCTACGACTTCACAACCTTCTGCAACTCAAGGAGAGGGGCGGAAGCGATGTGCGTGTATAGAGGACGCCGCGCATGTACGGAAGCCTTTCTCACTCTGACGATGAGTGCGAAGGGTTTTTTTTGTAATAGAATGATATAACAAGAAAGATATGAGTGACAGACTTTACATTTTTGACACTACTCTCAGAGACGGCGAACAAGTGCCGGGTTGTCAGTTGAACACTGTGGAGAAGATACAGGTGGCCAAACAGCTTGAGGCTCTTGGCGTTGATGTGATTGAGGCTGGTTTCCCTATTTCAAGTCCCGGTGATTTCAATAGTGTGATAGAAATCAGCAAGGCCGTGACGTGGCCTGTGATTTGTGCGTTGACACGTGCAGTGGAGAAGGACATTGACGTGGCTGCCGATGCATTGAAGTTTGCTAAGCGCAAGCGCATACACACAGGTATCGGCACTTCACCCTCACATATCAGATATAAATTCAATTCCACGCCAGAGGAGATAATAGAGCGCGCTGTTGCTGCTGTGAAGTATGCAAAGCGCTATGTGGAGGATGTGGAATTCTATGCAGAGGATGCGGGGCGCACCGACAACGAGTACCTTGCCCGCGTTATTGATGCGGTGACAAAGGCTGGTGCTACAGTGTGTAACATTCCCGACACCACGGGTTTCCGCCTTCCCAACGAGTATAATGAGAAGATAAAATATCTCTATGAACATGTTGATGCCTTTGCGGCCGGCAAGAGTATACTTTCCACCCATTGCCACAATGACCTTGGCATGGCTACGGCAAACACTGTTGCCGGTGTGCTCGGTGGCGCCCGTCAGGTAGAGGTGACTGTCAACGGTATCGGCGAAAGGGCTGGCAATACCTCTCTTGAGGAAATCGCCATGATATTCAAGACTCATCCAGACCTTGGCATTGATACTAATATCAACACGACCAAGATCTATCCCACAAGCCGCATGGTCAGTTCGCTGATGAATATGCCTGTGCAGCCCAACAAGGCAGTTGTGGGACGCAATGCCTTTGCCCACTCGAGCGGCATCCATCAAGACGGTGTGCTTAAGAACGCAGCTACCTATGAAATCATGGATCCTAAGGCCGTGGGTATAGACGACAACGCCATTGTGCTTACAGCCCGCAGCGGTCGCGCCGCACTGAAGTACCGCCTTCATGTGAACGGTGTGGAGATTGATGATGCTAAGCTCGATAAGGTGTATGAAGAGTTCCTGAAGCTGGCAGACCGCAAGAAAGAGGTTACGGATGATGATGTGCTTGTGCTGGCAGGGGCCAACAGAGCCGCTACTCACGATATTAAACTTGACTATCTACAGGTTACCACGGGCATGGGCGTAAGGTCGGTTGCAAGCATCGGTCTGATAGTGGCAAGCGAGAAGTTTGAGGCTGCCGCAACCGGCAACGGTCCTGTTGACGCTGCCATAAAGGCTCTTAAGAACATCATCAGACGTGAGATGACCTTGAAGGAGTTTACCATACAGGCCATTAGCAAGGGGTCTGACGACATGGGCAAGGTGCACATGCAGGTTGAATATGACGGGCATCTCTATTACGGCTTCGGAGCAAACACTGATATTGTGACGGCTTCGGTTGAAGCGTATATTGATTGCATAAATAAGTTTAAGCGATGAAGACGCTGTTTGACAAGATATGGGATGCCCATGTTGTGCAGAATGTGCCTGATGGCCCTACACAACTCTATATTGACCGCTTGTTTTTGCATGAGGTTACAAGTCCGCAGGCTTTCGACACCTTGAGGGACAAAGGGGTCGGAGTTTTCCGCCCTGACCACATCTATGCGATGCCTGACCACAATACCCCGTCTGACCAACAGGAGTATATTAATGACCCCGTTGGACGCAACCAGGTTGAGACCCTTAAGAAAAATTGTGAAGAGTTCGGTATCAAACATTTTGATATGGGCACCAAAGATAACGGAATCATACACGTGGTTGGCCCCGAGAAGGCCTTGTCGCTGCCTGGCATGACCATAGTCTGTGGCGATTCCCATACGAGCACTCACGGTGCCGTTGGCGCTTTGGCCATTGGTATCGGTACTTCTGAGGTTGCCCAAGTGCTGGCTTCTCAGTGCATCTTGCAGCAGAAGCCCAAAACTATGCGCATAAACATAGAGGGAGAGTTGGGGCCTGGTGTTACCGCCAAGGATGTGGCCTTGTATATCATGGCGAAGCTCACTACCGGCGGAGCTACCGGCCATGCAGTGGAATATGCGGGCAGCGCCATCAGAAGTATGTCGATGGAAGGCAGGCTGACATTGTCGAACCTCTCAATAGAAATGGGTAGCCGTGCGGGTATCATTGCTCCCGATGAGATTACTTTTGAATACCTCAAAGGCAAGGAATACGCCCCCACAGGCAAGGCTTGGGACGAGGCTGTTGAGAAATGGAAAACGCTGCGCACCGATGATGGCGCTGTCTTTGACAAGGAGGTAACCTTCATGGCAGAAGACATTAAGCCACGCATCACTTATGGCACAAATCCCGGTGCGGGCATTGCCATAGACGAAGCGATACCTGCGCTTGAGAGTGTGCCGGAAGCCGAAAGAACTGGTTTCCTCTCGCAGTTGGAATATATGCAGTTCAAACCTGGTGAACGCCTTGAGGGCAAACCTGTGGACTACTGTTTTCTTGGGGCGTGTACAAATGGTCGCATAGAGGATTTTCGTGCTTTTGCCTCCATTGTAAAAGGAAAGAAGAAAGCCGACAATGTCGTTGCGTGGCTCGTGCCTGGCAGTTGGAGTGTAAGACAACAGATACAGGCTGAGGGCATCGACAGAATACTTGAGGATGCAGGATTTGAACTGCGCTTGCCTTCGTGCTCGGCTTGTCTGGCCATGAATCCTGACAAAGTACCAGCGGGCAAGCTCTGCATAAGTACAAGTAACCGTAATTTTGTGGGGCGTCAAGGTCCCGGTGCTCGCACTGTTCTCGCCTCGCCTCTGGTTGTGGCGGCTGCTGCAGTGACAGGAAAGATTACAGACCCACGTAAGATAATGTAAGGATATGGACAAGCGTAAATTTGACATAATACAAAGCACCTGCATTCCTATTGCCATTGACAATTGCAATACGGATCTTATCATCCCAGCGCGCTATTTGGCATCGACAACGCGTGACCCGAAGTTTTTTGGCGATGCTTTCATGCACGACTTGCGCTATGACGGCAACGGCAATCCCATAAGCGACTTTGTGCTGAACAAACCAGAGTATAGCGAGAAGCCTAACAATGGTGTTCATGAAATCATCGTGGCTGGCCGAAATTGGGGCTCGGGTTCGAGTCGTGAACATGCCGCATGGGCTATTGCAGGCTATGGAGTGAGGGTTGTTATCAGTTCGTCTTTTGCTGACATTCACCGCAATAATCTGCTGAATAGCTTTGTGTTACCGGTGGTTGTTACAGAAGATTTTCGGGTGGAATTGCTTGAAACAGTCAGCTCTGACCCCATGGCTCAGATAAAGGTAGACCTGCCTTCGCAGACAGTGACAAACATTGCAACGGGACACTCGGAAACGTTCGGTATAAATGGATACAAGAAGTATTGTCTGATGAATGCTTTGGATGACATAGACTTCTTGCTCGAAAATAAGGATAAAATAGAAAAGTTCGAATTAGAACGGACAAAATGACTATGGTATGAAAAAGCTGTTGATACCATTTCTTATGCTTGCGCTGCTCTCTTCTTGCGGAGGGAACAAGGTAGAGAACAATAATGCCGCAGACTCGACAGACAGCGTCATAGACACTGTGGCACCGACTCCTGTGGACAAAGAAGACCCTATTATAGCTCAGACCAAGGTGTCGAAGGCTGCCGATGGTGTGTTTTATGACTTCATATCATCGTTTTGCCAGAACAGCGCATATCAGAAGTCCAGGGTTAAGTTTCCGCTTCCTTGTACGGTTAACGGACAAAAAATTACAGTAACACGCGATGAGTGGCATTTCTCTAAGTTATACTACAACTCTGATATCTATACGGTATTCTTTCCTGATATGCGGTCTGTCAGACTGGAGACTGACAAGAATGTCACGAAAGTCAAGGTGCAGTGGTACAACATAAGCTCTGACGTTGTCAGCAGTTATAATTTCGAGAAGACTGATGACAAATGGATGCTTACCTCAATTGTAGAGCACCCCATCGACGTAGATGCCGACAATGGATTTATTGGCTTCTATATGAAATTTATATCCGACAAAGCGTACCGGATGAACCATATTGCGGAAACCATTATCTATGACGGGATAGACCCTGACTATACTGATGAGTTTGACATGAAAATGGTCAAAAACAAGAAAATCAACATCTCCCAATGGGACGAGACGCTGATACCTGATTTGCCTGACACACAGTTCTCTAACATTGATTTCGGACAAAACTTGGAGGGTGATGGGCGTGTAGTGTCGGTAGAGTCTCCGTCTTCGGGATTCGGCAGCCGTCTGCATTTTCACAAGGAATCGGGTAAATGGCTGTTGTATAAAGTGGAGAACCTGTAACAAACCCTATCAACTATTTAAAATTCAGTAACTATGCAAACCTTTACAGACTACTCTTTGTTGCACCACAACTCCTTTGGTCTTGATGTGAAGGCCCGAAAATTTGTGGAGTACGAAAATATTCATGAACTTCAACATTTTTTGTTTACCCACGACTGTAGTGAGCCTTTGCTTCATATTGGCGGTGGCAACAATTTGCTTTTTACAAAGGATTTTGAAGGTACTGTGCTCCACAGTGCCATAAAAGGTTTTGAGGAAATCGGCAGAGATGGTAACGACGTGCATATCCGTCTTGGTGCGGCCATGACTTGGGATCGTGTCATAGAGAGTACCTTGCGACGGGGATATTTCGGATTGGAGAACCTCTCGTCCATCCCCTCGGAGGTTGGAGCAGCTGTAGTTCAGAACATTGGTGCCTATGGTGCGGAGATAAAGGATTTTGTGGAGAGTGTGGAAGCCGTTTCGCTGACAACAGGCGAAGTGCATGAGTTTTCCAACGAAGACTGTGGCTTTGCATATCGCCATAGCAATTTTAAAGGTCCGTGGAGAGGGCAGTATGCGGTGACTCATGTGACACTGAAACTGTCGCTGGATTTCAAGCCCAATCTTTCATATCATACTTTGGCAGACCATGCTTCAGGCAAGATAAATGCCACGGACTTGCGCGAGATGATTGTTGAGCTTCGCTCTACCAAATTGCCTGACCCAAAGGTGTTGGGCAATGCTGGCAGCTTCTTTATGAACCCTGTTGTCAGCAGGGAGACTTACGAGAGAATTAGCCGGGATTATCCAACGGTTCCGCACTATTCCATGCCTGATGGTGTTAAGATTCCGGCAGGCTGGCTGATTGAGAAGTGTGGTTGGAAAGGTAAGACAATGGGTCGCGCCGCTGTCTACAGCAAACAGGCTCTGGTGCTTGTCAACATGGGCGGTGCGACACCGCAGGACATCGTCAGCTTGGCAGAAGCTGTGTGTGCAGACGTCAAGAACAAATTTGACATTCAACTGGAATCTGAGGTCATCTGGGTATAAGCTTTTGGCATGAAACTGACGTTTCTCGGTACTGGCACTTCTAACGGTGTCCCTGTGATAGGGTGCGGTTGTGAAGTGTGCAAGTCGACGGACTTACACGACAAGAGACTGCGTTCAAGTGTCTTATTAGAGTTTGATGCTGATGGTGAGTGGTGTGACGATGCCAGTGGGAGTCAATCACGCTACAAGTTAGACAAGGATTCGTTGCTTGTTCCTCCGAAGGCAAGTGGAACGCGCATGTTGATTGATTGCGGTCCCGACTTTAGGCAGCAGATGCTGAACGTGCCCTATGGCCCCATTCATGCTGTGCTGGTAACCCACGAGCATTATGATCACGTGGGCGGCATAGATGACCTTAGGCCTTTCTGTGTTTTCAACACTGTCAACATCTATGGTGAGGCAGAGGTTGTAAGGCACTTGTCTGAACGTATGCCGTATTGTTTTGGGCCAGGCAAATATCCTTCTGCACCATCTTTGAAGCTCAATGTCATCAGTCCCTACAATGCTTTTCAAGTACACGATATCTGCATTGAACCCCTTAGGGTGATGCACGGTAAACTGCCGATAATTGGTTTTCGCATAGGTAGGTTTGCGTATGTTACCGACATGAGTGTGATGCCCGCCGAAACTTTCAGACGGCTTAAGGGACTTGACGTGCTGGTTGTGAACGCTTTGAGGAAATCACACCATCCCACACACCAAAGTATTAGTGAGGCTTTGCGACTTGTCAGCGAACTAAAGCCGTCAAGAGCATTCTTTACTCATCTTGCACATTCTGCTGGCTTGCATTCTGATTCGTCGTCTTTTTTGCCCTGCAATGTGAGCTTTGCCTATGACGGTTTGGTCGTGAACGTGTAATTATGCTATTTTTTGTGATGTAAATGTTATTTTTACATTTGGTAGTTTGTTATAAGAGATTATTTCTGTAATTTTGCACTTTAAAGTAAAAACAACGGGTGAAGCAATGAATAAGTCTGTAAAAAAGATTTTATCGGCATCTGCAATTGGAATGCTGATATGTTTGTCGTCGGGCGTGAGGGCCCAAAAGATTGCATTGAAGACTAACGCACTTGAATGGCTGTGTTTGTCTCCCAATGCGGGTTTGGAGACCCGTCTGTCCAAACATTTCAGTTTGAATTTAGAGGCTTCTGGTAGTGTGGCGAAGTTTGATGACAAAAGATTTCGCCACTTTACTTTTAGACCAGAGCTGCGCTATTGGTTCAGCGGCAGAATGCAGACTCATCATTTTGTGGGTCTGATGCCAATAGGTACGGCCTATGATATAAAATTGAATGACACCCGCCACAAGGGCTGGGGCTTGGGTATGGGGGCGACCTACGGTTATAGCCTCGTCTTAAGCAAACACTTCAGTGTGGAGGGAACGGTCGGTGCCGGTCTGCTGAATTATGAAGAGAAAAAATACAGCAAGACAGAGAACGGAGAGAAAGTTTACAAAAAGACAGCTCTGTGTCCGCTGAAGTTGGGCATCAGTGCCGTTTATGTATTTTAATTGGTCGATAACGAATCTTGTTTTATGAATAAGCTGTTGAAAATTGTAACCGTTGTTTTTCTGGCATGTCTGTGCCATTCCGTTTATGCGGAGGTGGAGCGTGTGAAAATTGTAGTGACGAACAACAAGAAAGCGTTGCTGTCTAATGTAAGTATTCAGGAAATGGCAACACGTAGGGTGGCGGGAATGACAGATAATAACGGTGAGGCTGTCATTGATGTCTTTGTCGGTAAAAAGGAGCATTATCTGCTTGAGGATTTTACTGGCAAATACAAGAAGAAGGAAATAATACTTGATGGCACTGTCACCACTTTTAAGGTTGTCTTGGATATTTCCAAGGACATACAAATTGGTGAGGTGAAGATTGCCGGCAAATTGGAAGCCAGGAAAAGACTGCAACCGCGCCCGAGCATCACGAAGGTTAAAGGTGACACAATTATGACTGTATGTCAGTTTCCTATTGACACACTCTTGCGTAAAGATGTCAGAGTGATTGTGCAGCCGTTTTTCTTGGACAGTACAGCTCACCGCAAGTATTATACGGAACCTTATGTTCTTGACGGAAAGGAATATCATACCACACAGATAAGGATGTATGACTACAAGACTGGAGATAAGTTCAGCGGAGTGTTGCCAAACAAAATTCAGAGAGAACCCAATCCTGTTTACGATCCTTTGTATAACAATATAGTCGTAAAGAACGACAGTCTTCATTTTGTTGGGAAAACAAAAAGCCGTTCTTATCATGTCAAGGACAGGTTCTATAATGACTCGGTTGTATATAGAAGCACAGATATCTCCAAAAGCAAATGGGGCGTTCTTGCTGAAGTGCCAATGATGCTTGTTGCCAATACCAAACTCCGCAATGACCATTTGTGGTGTGCAGGTGCGGAGGTGTCTTTCGAAAATTATACAAAGTTGTTACATTTGGCAAAAGGGGAGTTGTTCTCTATGGGCTTGCGTAATCCTATGCGCTTCTTTGAATACCGGCTTAAAGGCACGGAACTGAGGGAGGATACCGCTATATGGTATCCGACACCTAACCTTGCGAAACAAGAGAAATCGGATCAAATACATGTCAGGTTTGCCAAGTCTAAATCTACCATTGACATGAGCGATAGCTTGACTAACATCGAACTTCAGAAACTCAAAGCCAGCATAGACGGAATCCTTTCGGACGAAGATGCGCAGTTCCGCGATGTCACCATTGTCGGTACGGCTTCGCCCGAGGGTAGCTATGGTTATAACCAGAAGTTGGCTGGTGACCGTATGGGTACACTGCTTAACTGGATAAGAGAGAGAATTCCTGAATCCAAGCGGGCATATATGTACCCGAAGAAAGACGGGAGAGTGGCCAAATGGAGTGAGGTTGCAGAGTTGATGCGCAAGGATAGCCTCGTCAGCGAAGCAGAAGTGATAGAGAATATTGTTGCCAAGTATTTAAAGGAAGATACAAGAGGACGTGAGATACGTAAACTGGCGTTCTATCAAACGATAGAGGACAGGTATCTTCCGCAACTTCGTAAGGTTGAATATAAACTTGGCTATTCTATAGACAGGGTGCTTAATTATGAGGATATTTTGCAGCGAATAAAAGACAATCCATCGTTCTCTCCCAGTCCGTACGAGAGCTTCTTGCTGTATAGAAACGAAAAGGACCCTGCCAGACGCTTGGAACTTTGTAAGTTGGCATATGAAAAGTATCCTAACTATTTGGTATTTGCCAATGACTATTCGGCATTGCTGACTTCTGCGGGTAAACCAAATCCTCAGATTCTTGATGGGTTTGATGTTGAGAGAATAAAACACATGGGACGCAATTATAAGGTGCCGGTAACTGTTCACATAAATCAGATGTGTGCTCGCATTCTTACCGATAACGTCATTGCGGCCGACACCTTGGACCAGATGATTATGGCACGTACTGACTGTGAACCGCAAAGAAATACCCAGTTCGCCACGGCTCATGCTTATTTGGATATTAGGCAAGGCCATTTCTCTGATGACAACTATGACTTGATTAAGAAGACGGGTTTGCGGAATGAAATCATTTTCCTATTGTCCCGAAACGGAGAGTCCGAAACTGCGACAGAAGATGACAAGAATGCGTATAAGTTGAGCGAGGGGCTTGGAGACTCTCTTGCTCTGGATTGTGTGCTGAAAGCGATATGTGTAAGTCGTGTCGAGGGCAGAACCAATAAGGAAGTTGTTGAGTGGCTGAAGAAGTCGTTTGCCTTAGACCCAGCGATGGAGGAAAAGTGTGGAGGAGAGGCAGACCTGCAGAAAGCTCTTGCCGCAATACGAAAAGAAAGAAAGGCATCGACAGCTGAAGATGCACAATCTGTTGAAAACAAATAATATAGAGGATTAAGATGAAAGATATAATTCAAGGCAGAGCTAATGTGGTGTCATTGCTGCTCTTTTTGTTGGCAGTCTGCCCTATTTTGAGAGCCGAGGGGAGTGTAGTAACGGACAGCCTCGGTGAACACGATGATGTTGTACTCGGAGAGCCGAGACCTATCAGTTCTTATGGAGGCAAGAATGTTATTGAGAACTATACGCTCCAATCTCCTCGCATTTCAAAGCGTTTTGACAACAAGAAGTTATTTGACCACGCTTTTGTTGAAGGTGGCTTGGGTGCTAATACCATAATGGGACGTAATGTAAGCGGCCATTTGACAAAACTGTCTCCCTCATTGTTCGGCTCTTTTGGTGATTGGATTACGCCCGAGCATGGTTGGCGCGCAACAGGAAGTATAGGATATTTCAACCACCCGATGAGTTCGCGGGCAAAGTTTATGTCGTTGGAACTTGATTATCTTATGAATCTTACTGCCTTGTCGGAATGGGAATACCCGACTTACAACAGGTTTGAGATTATTGGCGTGGCTGGCTTGAATCTTTTTAATTCACATCAAAATGGTGAAACAAAAACAGGTTGGGGTGCCAGTCTCGGATTAAAGGGGCAGTATCACTTCTCAAGCTATACTTACGTGTTTGCAGAGCCTAAGGCGACACTGAACTACAACATGTTGCATGGCAATGTATGGTATAAGGTGCGTCCAAGTCTTTCATTGTCAGCAGGCGTAGGATTCAGCTATCCGAGAATTTCCACTAAGAGCAAGATGTATGCCGACAATCCTGCCATTTCAGAAATGGGGGAATGGCCTGTGCATGAATACAACAGTGACGGACATTGGCTTAATGACACATATGTAACAGTGTTGGGAGGACCGTCTTTAATATCAAATTTCCATCCTTCTACGTGGAAGAATTATGTCGGCTCTAAATTCAAATTCGCAGTAGGCAAAATGTTCAGCCCTTATCTTGGTGCCCAATTGTCATTAAACGGGGGTATCAACAAAGTGTGTGATCTTGATTGGCACGCCAAGATATATGGCATCGGTGCGGAAGCGGTGTGGAATGTTCACAACACGTTTGGAGGCTATAATCCAGATCGTCTTTTCACTCTCAACGCTCTTGCCGGCATCGGCTACAACATAGACATGTATGGTACTTCTACAAAACACCAGAACTATTCTTGGAGTTTTGGCGGAGGATTGCAGGCGAAGTTACGTCTGGCAGAAGGTGTAGACTTTGTCGCAGAACCTCGTATAGATATCTATAGCGATAAGTTTGTCCCAGTTTCATACTCCATGCCGAATCATGACGTTATAACTTCGTTGTTGTTTGGTTTTAACTTCCACCAGGGACTTAACAGCAGGCAGCAGATAGAGAGAAATAGGGAATATAGTCAGGAATCGTGGTATGACGACATGTTTGCCCAAATTGGTTTGGGACTCGGAGTGCCGTTCAGTTTTAACGCAGGCCATAACTACGAGAAAGCGTTTAGACCGCAGGGCTTTATAGGCTTAGGAAAATGGTTCTCTGCCACAAGTGGTGCAAGAGCATGGGTAGATATGGGTACGGTATGGCAAGACAGAAATGCTGTAAACCGCTTTGCTGCCTATGGTGTTGACTATATGTGGAATATGTCAAACGCTTTTCATGGATATAAGGCAGATCGCAAGTTCTTCTTAAACGGTGGACTGGGCTTTAATATAATGTCGTTGAGAGACCATGACAACTCTTACCTTGGTGCACAGCTTTCTGTGCAGGGATTGTATAAGATAAACAGCCTGTATGGTATCTTTATAGAACCGCAGGCTCGTTTCTACGACAAGAATGCTCTGAAGTATTCTGACTGTTTCCCGAAAAATTCCATTTTGCTTAACATCTTGGCGGGAGTTCAGGTAAGCATGAAGGGGTATAAACCTGGCTACTATGGTGATTTTTCAAAAGAAGAGGGTCGCGCCTTTTTCTCAGTTGGTGCGGGTCTTACAACCCCCATTCGTTTGCTGAAGCATGCTCATGGCTATGGTCGTACGATGAAAATCTCCTATGGCAAGTGGTATAGCCCCATATCGGCTTGGAGAATCAGTGGGTGGGGGTATATAAACAAACTCTTTGGTGCTCGTTATGGCATTGCCAGTGCAAGTCTGGACTATATTCTTGATGCCAGTGCATTTACTTTCGGCTATAATCCTGACCGTATCGTGTCAACGCGTGTGATTGCGGGTGCTGACATGGGTTTGGATTATCAGAAGGAAAATGTTCGTTTTGTTCCTCAAATACATTTTGGTGGGCAATTGGCGATAAAGTTATCGAGCAACACAGAGTTGTTTGCCGAACCACAATTTATTTATTCTCTTTCAGACAGATTTGACAGCAGACTGCTGAAAACATCCTTGCAGGGCATTGTTGGCATAAATTATCTGTTTGACCAAAACAATGTAAAACGTGATTTGTCATTGTCCGACAAGCGCAATTTCGTTTCGGTGGCTTTTGCTTTGGGGATGACTTCTGGCAAGTCTGACAGTTTCTCGACCTACAAATTGAAGCCTGGTTCGACAATCTCTTTCGGACATTGGCTTAATGGGCTGTCTGGTGTTCGTGCATCGTTGTCATTTAATGGTACAAATGACAGCAACCAGATGTTGTGGCAGCTCCATCTTGATTATATGATGAATATGGTTACGGCCTTGACTGGCAGGAATACCCAAGATGACAAGGTGCAGCTCCGCGGATTGCTGGGTGTCAATGCTGGTATTGTGACAAAGTCATCGCACAAAACTAACAAAGGGTTAGGCTTAGAGGTTGGTACGCAGGTTGCTTATGTGCTATCTTCCAACACGGAACTGTTTGTTGAGCCTACTGCGCAAATTCTTAATAACAACCTGTTTAATTGCCATACATTCGATAGTTTGTTAGATTGTAAATTCGGTATCAATTACAGGTTCTAATACCGTTTATAATTGATTTAAGAAGAGCTGTAATGTGGTCTACAAGCATTGCAGCTCTTCTTATTTGTATTCCCATTAATGTTCTACAGAACTCTATATTGGTTGTCGTGGAAACTTATCGGCGGCTACATCCAGAAGGTAGCTGATGGGGTGGCTTATAGATATCGGGTGAGCCTTGGCCTTCAAGTAGGGGAAAAAAAGAAAGAGGCTGTGTCGTAATTAATGTTTACGGCGCAGCCTCTGTTTTTGAGCC
>OJNH01000431.1_pt1 | contig 37876 bp, 34 predicted proteins | sample 1597361 | NCBI WGS metagenome assembly OJNH01 (sample SAMEA2452136, study PRJEB22498) | human gut metagenome | biome: human feces; feature: human gut; material: feces | place: Australia | collected 2012
AATAATCGAGCCGACATACGATTCATACAAATCAGCACCCATTCCTGCAACGTCACCGACATTGTCGCCGACATTATCGGCAATGCAGGCAGGATTACGCGGATCGTCCTCAGGTATACCAACTTCGACTTTGCCGACTAAATCCGCTCCGACATCAGCCGCTTTTGTGAATATTCCGCCACCCACACGTGCAAACAGTGCCATTGAACTTGCACCCATACCGAATGTGAGCATAGCTGTCATAACGTCATTTATGTTGAGTTTGAACACGAATTTCAAAAGAATAAACCACACACTTATATCGAAAAGTCCTAAACCGACAACGGTAAGCCCCATAACAGAGCCTGACGCAAACGCGATTTTTAAACCCTTGTTAAGTCCGTCACGAACACCGTTCGCGGTGCGTGTGTTGGCATATGTGGCGATATTCATTCCCACATATCCCGATAATCCCGAAAAAAATCCGCCTGTCAAAAATGCAAACGGCACAAACGGACTTAGAAATCTTTTCGCCGCAAGTACGGTCAAAATGAAAAACATAATCGCAAAAAATATGCCGACCGTTTTGTATTGCCGTTTAAGATATGCCATTGCACCTTTGCGTATTTTGACGCTGATGCTTTTCATCATATCCGTACCTTCGCTTTTTCGCTTTACGGAGTAAAATTTGATGAATGAAAATAACAGTGCGGTAAGTGAACAGACAAGAACTATTATCGGTGCAGCAGTTTCAAAGCTTTCCATACGGATACCCCCTTTTGTTTATATTTATTCCGCTTTGTAATATTTGATTACAAAAAAATCGGACGATTGTAATCGCCCGATTTAGATAGTAAACAAAACCGTTAAGGTTTTGTTTACTTTGTTATTGGGAGTTTGAGGTGCTAACCTCATTAAAAATCATTTCTGGCGACATGTGCGACAGAAATGGCATAAAATCTAAAGTTTCGACGTTTGAGGAACTTTATGATTTTTTTATTTCTGTACAGTGAATATTGTAACGCTCTGTGGCGGGAATGTGTATTCAAATGTATTTGATACGGCTGTTAAAGCCGATGTTTTCGGCGATACCTTTTTCGGATTATCGAAATCGTTTATATCATCAAGCGAATTGCCGGAAAGCTCCGTTACGTTTGCGTTAATGCCGTTTACGCCTTCAACGCATATTTCAGATGTTATTTCGGTGTCACGCACATTGACCGCTTTAATATAAATGTTGTTATCGTCACTGCTTGCGGTGTAGTACAATTCCTCCATAACAGGCTGTTTGTCGATTGCAGTGTTTGCGGTTTTGCCATTTATATATGTAGTAATATTTCTGCCGTTGACTTCAAGGCAAAGTTTGTATTCCTGTCCTGTCATTACGGAGAAAATGTTGTGGTCAAGGCACGAACCGCGTCCGTTTACTTGTGCGTTGACTTCTGTGTCTTGATTTTGCCAACCGCCGATAAACCATTGAATTAAGTTTTTATTGTCCGACTTGCCGAAGAACAGGCGGAAACCTTTGTCGCCTGCTGTGCGTTTGGCGGTAAATTCGACTTTGTAATGATTTGAGTCTATGCTGTCTATAACGGCTTTACCGCCGTTGCTGAATGATAGATTTTCATATGTTTTTACATTGCCTGTTGCGATGTCGGTGATTTTAATATCGTAAAATTCCGCACTGCATCTGTCAGCTTCAATCTCAATATTACCGCTGATTTTGTCACTGCCAAGAGTGATAGGCTTGTCAAAACCGTCGTGCTTTACGTCAAGCAGGTCACTGCCTGTGCAGTTCATAAACATTTTTTGTACATAGTAATTTGCACTGCCGTATACTCTGTGATTGTCAAACCAAATCATATCGGGCTGCCAGTTTATGTAGTCAACATTGCATAAAAGCGGTGCATAGCATACAAGACCGATTGCGTGTGCGTTGTTTTCAAGTCCTGTCATATATGCCGCCTCGATAAGTGCGTTGTAATATGTGTTGCCCCAAGACGCGTATTCGCCTAAGAATACTTTCGGACCGTCTGACGGCATATTGTCGTAACGGTGGCAGTTGGCAAGCATCCATTCGGGTGATGTGTAGTAATGCTCGTCAACAAGGTCAGAGCCGTTCTTTTTTGCGTTGTTCCAACCGCGTTCAAATTCACCGCCTTGTGGGAACGGTCCGGCGGAATTGATTATTTTTATTTGCGGATATTTCTCTTTTATGGCTTTGTGGAAAAGGTCATATCTGTCCCAAAAGCCTTGACCGACTTCTTCGTTGCCGACTGCAAGATATTCAAGGTTGAACGGCTCAGCGTGTCCCATATCACATCTTATTTTGCCCCACTTCGTGTCGGCAGTGCCGTTGGCAAATTCGATAAGGTCAAGTGCGTCATCAATCCATTCCTGCATTTCGTCAAGCGGAACGGCTTGCTCCATATGCGGATTGTATCCGGCAGGAAGTACAGGCAGAGGCTTTGCACCGATGTCCTCACAGAATTGGAAGTATTCAAAATATCCGAGTCCCAACGATTGATTGTATCGCCAGTTGTTACGTCGTGACGGTCTGTCGGTTACAGCACCGATTGTGTTTTTCCAACGGTACATTGAGTTTCTGTCGTCGGAATTAAGTGTGCCGTCGTGGATAAGACAACCGCCCGGAAAACGCATAAATTTAGGCTTTAAGTCCGCAAGCATTTCGGCTATGTCGTTTCTCATACCGTTTTTACGGTTTTTGTAGGTTTTAACGGGGAATAATGATACAAAATCAAGACAGAATTTACATTCTTGCTTCGATGTGACTGCAAGCACTGCCGAAAAATCGTCAACAGGTGATGTTAATGTAAATGAATACTCCGTCCATTCGTTTGACGTGATGTTTAGCGACTTTTCTGTAATGACTTCACCGTATGCGTTGTCTATTGAAACTGTTATTTCACAAGGCTTGTCACTTTTTGCGTAGCATGAAAAATTGTAGCTTTCATTTTCCTTTACCGCAATACCGCTGTTGTAGCCGAGATTTTTTATGCCGGCTCTTGTGCCTGTTTTGTTAATTTCAAGAATAAGATAATTCGGATTTCGCTTTGAAAACGGTGATTTGTTTGATACAAATGACGATACCGACGCACCGCCTTCTTCAATACGTTTCCAAGCCGTCAATGCCTGATATGACGGATTGTCCATAGGTGAAAATTCAAACGCCCTGTTGCGTATCATTTCACCGTAAAGTCCGCCGTCGGCGGCATGGTTTATGTCTTCAAAAAATATACCGTAAAAATCGGACATAGACGCTTTTTGGTTTGTGGTTACTGTGATTTTGTTCATGTTTTAATTCCTTTCGTGATACTTCTAAACTTTTCATATTATATCATAATCCAAATAGAAATGTTTGCAATTTTCAGACTTTAATTTAAAATAATCGGTAAAAGTAACACTTTTCGGTGAGTTTCATATTCTATACCAAGGGAAAACCCCAAAAACATAGAAAGGAATGATAATAAATGGCTGATTGTAACAGAAATTGCTGTAATGACTGCGGAAGAGAAAGAAAATATCCTTGTGATACAAATTTCCGTGAAGCAGTGTGTGTACATACTGATAAGATATATGACAGTTGCAGGGATAAAGACTGCCTGGAAAATGTACGCGTGTACTTGACTTCGTGCGGTCAGGATATTGTGGACAGAGCAATAAACGTTAAATGCACAAGAGCCGAAGTGATTTGGGTGTTTACGGACATTGAGGCTGTGCCGTTTAACAGAGGTTTTTATTCGGTTGATTTGAAGTATTTCTTTAAAGTAACTTTGGCAGTATTTACAGGAGTGGGTCGTCCGACAGAAGTTGAGGGCCTTGCAACTTTTGATAAAAAAGTTATACTTTTCGGTTCGGAAGGTAATGCAAAAGTGTTTGAGTCGAAATATAAAGAGGACGCTTTTGACCCACAGCTTTGGAGAAAAACAAATATGCCGCATGCAGTAGTAGAGGTGGCGGACTGCAAAATGGCAGGTAAAAATACAAAGGATATAACGGTGAAACAATGCGTATATACTGTTGAAAAAAGTACAATGGAACCTGTGGTATAAATTTGAAGAACGGTTTAAACGAAAAATTTAAACCGTTTTTTATTTTGTGGAATATATTGACAACTGTTGTCGAAAATGATATAATATTTTTAATTATTATTATATAATTTTGTATATCTGTAATAAAAACTTAAATCTGTTAAGCGAAAGGATGAGGGGAATGAATTCAAGGAACAAATTAATTGCTGTTTGCGTTATATGTGCGGCAGTTGCATTGCTGTCTGTCGGCGGAGTTGTTTTTGCATATCAAAAGTATGCGTCAACATTCAATAATGCAAGCAACGGAAATGTAAGTTTAAACAGCATTAATGAAGGTATGTCATATACAATTTTAGATGACGGTACGAATGTTTATGAAAATCCCGATAAAGGCTCGGCAGTGCTTATGCAGACAAAAGCAAATGAAACGGTAAGCTTTTTGGCACTTGCACATGGCGGTTTTTATAAGATAAGAGTAAACGGAGTGGACGGATATGTGTTGTGTGACAAGGTTGTCGATAAAACTCTTGCAACACCGGCACCGACAGAAAATCCGACAACGGTTATGTACATTGTAAATGCGAATGAAAGCGTAACATTGAGGAAAACTCCGGACCAAAACGGTGAACAGATTACCACAATTCCGCTTGGCACGCAGGTTGAATTTGTAAAAAAGGAAAATGATGATTTTTCAAAAATTAAGTATGGCGGACAAGAAGGCTTTGTAATGACAAAGTATCTTACGGAAGACGCGAATATTGCAATTCAACAGGCAGGTAATAAAAATGCCAAACCTGCTGAACCGGTGCAACATGCGACAGGCTCGTCCGATGTATCGGTTAAATTCACAATGTATGTTTTTAATGTACAGAACTCAATATATTTAAGAAAGTATGCGGAAGAAAATTCGGAAAATATCTGTACAATCCCTTGGGGTGAACCTGTCGGATATATTGAGGATGTTACAAACGGTTTCTACAAAATAAAATACAAGGGACAAATCGGTTATGCCAAAGCGGAATATTTGACATCAACAGATCCTCATGTCTACACAGGCGGAAATCCGATTTATCATATTTCAGGAGTGCAAAATTCGGTGTATTTAAGAAAAACACCGTCAGAGCCGGCGGAATACATTTGTGAAATTCCTGTCGGAGCGGCAGTTGAATATCTCGGCTCGTACAACGGATATGATAAGGTTAATTATAACGATATGGTCGGATATGTGACAAGTGCATACGTCAGATAGGGGGATAATGATATGAACAGAGAAGATTATAATTTTGATCCAATGACCGGTGAAAAAGTTATTAAAGATGACTATAATTTTGATCCAATGACCGGCGAAAAAATTATTAAAGATGACTATAACTTTGATCCAATGACCGGTGAAAAAGTTGTAAAAACCAATGAACAATCTCAACAATTTAATTCTGAGGGATATCAGCCAAACAATAAAATCGCTGTTATTGTAATTGTGGTTGTAACGGTTATATTTTTGGCGGTTGCGTCAGGCTTTGCGGGATACTTTTTGGTAAGCGGACACAATCAAGGACAAAAACCTGCCAATCCGATTTTGACGTCAGAGGCGATAAAGTGGTCGGAGGTAAAGCTTAATGACGGTGAAATACCCAATACATATGAAAATAATATGCCGTCGGCTGAGATAAAAGGCGTTGGAACGAAATCAAGCATAATCAATAAATTGAGAGAAAATACAGATAAAAGTCTTGGTTCACTTCAGGTTTCAGAGATTGACGGCGGTGTAAAGTATTATACTCTCGAAGATCAAATTCTGAGAATAGATATTCCGTCAGGTGTAAACGGTTTTAAGTATAATCGAATTTATTATTTTAATAATGATGTATTGTATTTTGGACTTGTTTATTCGGCGGCAAATCAAAACAATTTGTATTTTTATCAAGGCGAAATGTACAGATATATAAATGAAAAGGGCGAAATGAAACAAAATGAGTTTAAAGATGATGTCTTTAAAACTTTAGGAAATTTTGCTCTTAACGAGGCATATTCTTTTTATGATTATAAGACAGGTGTAAAGAACGACAGAAGATAAAATGTGAAACAGGTAAGTCTATTTTAAATAAGGCTTACCTGTATATTTTTTTATTAAAGCAGTAGAAAATATTATAGCGTTCTGATATAATTATTATAAAAGAACGTGATATTATTGCGTTTAAGGGAGGGATAAATATGAAAAACTATGGGAAATTAATATCAGTAATTGCGGTGCTGATAGGTTTGTTTGTTATGTCGGTGAGTGTTTCGGCGGCAGACTTGGCAATTATTGTAGTGGATGGCAAAGCAGTTGTCGGAAACGGTACATCGGGTGTTGCGATTGTTGCATCGTATGACAAGGACGGAAAACTTACAAAGGTTGTGAAAGAGTATGTGACGGAAAGCAGCAGTACGGTGCTTAATGTAAAAAACGGCGACAAGGTTATGTATTGGGACGGATTAGAAACAATGAACCCGCTTTCAGATGCCGTTACGGTAACAGATGTCATTTCGGACGAAGATAAAGAAACCATATATGAGGCGGCGGTCGATAAAGCACTTCGTGAGGCTCTCGGCAAAAATAAGGGCAAGGATATGACGGAACTTCAAAAAGCATTGGCACTTCACGACTGGCTTGTGATGAATTGTCAGTATGATGTGACGACATCAAGACCGAATGCACACACTGCGTACGGTGCGATTGTAGAGGGTTATGCCGTTTGTGACGGTTATGCTAATGCATATAACGACCTACTTGGCAGAGTCGGAGTGACGGCAACGTATGTGTTGGGAAGAAAACCGCTACATTTGGGTGAGGATCCGCAACTTCATGCTTGGAGCTGCGTTACAATCGGCGGAAAAAAATATCATGTTGATGTTACGGCAGATGACCCTGTTCCCGATTTGCTGGGCACAGTGAGTCGTGGGTACTTTTTAGTAAGTGATACTGTATTGAACAGAGCAGGATATGTAGATTATGCTACGCATTGTACGGATACGACTTATGAAAAATATGATATGTTTACCGGTTTTTATATGCAATTTATATGGAATGATGATATTCAGAAATTCTACTATATTGATATGGACAAAGTGAAAACTACTTCTGATTTTACAGAAACACTTATACCTTCATCAGAAGAAAACGGAGCGAAACCGACAAGCTATATTATAACTGAGGACAGCAAATATATTTGTTTCTTTAGACCGAGCTTTGTAACGAGTCAATCCACAGTGTATCTTTATAGCTTTGAAACCGATAAATATTATACATATGCAATCAAGAATATTAAAGATGTTGTTTTCTGTCGACTAAGGCAAAACGGAAATAACATTGAGGTTGTAAGAGATTATTATGAAAACGACATGCCGGTGGGTGTGATTGTGGTAAAGACTATTCCGCTTCCGACTGATATAAAGGAACGCAATGTTACATTTGACTCGAATTATAGCGGCGGAAATACAACAAGTAGCAAATATATCAGTAATTATTGGACAGATGGCGACGGTTCGTTTGACGAGCTGACAAGAGCTGGTTTGGTGTTTGGCGGTTGGTACACCGAAAAAGACGGTGGAACAAAAGTTGAAAATTTTGAAGAAATTTCGGGCGATGATGTGACGCTTTATGCTCATTGGTGGGGTGCTTGGAGCATATCTGAAGACCCGACATTGACCGAAAGCGGAAAAATTATTCGTTCGCTTGAGGGTTATCCGAATGTAACGGAAGAAAAAACAATCCCAAATTTATCGGACGAATCGGTGTGGACAAAAAAGTATACAAAACCGTCGACAATGACAGAAGAAGGATATGAGCTATATACCTCTGAATATGGTAATGTGAAGATTACATTGCCGAAGAAAGATTGGGAGTATGGTATTACTTATAAAGACGGCAGTGTTTATATTACCGTTACGGAAGAAGCTTCTTATATAGTCAGATTTAAGTGCGGAGATAATGTCGGAGACAGAAAGGTAATCACAAACGGTGCAGGTGAATATAGAGTGATGAATCCAAAGGATTTTACACCGAGCGGAACTGTTACGGCAACTCTGTATGACATCGAAATGAATGAACTTGCCACGGTTGAATATGAAGTGGAATAAGATTTAAAATGTGAAACGGTTTAAACGAAATGTTTAAACCGTTTTTGGTTGTAAGATATATTTGGAATAAAAGCTAAAAATCTACAAAGCGAAAGGATGAGGAAAATAAATTTAAAGAATAAATTATGAAGTGTTTAAACATTTGGGAATTTTGCTCTCGGCAGACGGAAGAACAAGATATACATTGCAGTCGGAAGTAGAGGCGTATCAAGGGTCGGTTGGTATACCGAGCCGGTAGTACTAATGTACGCGGCAGACGGAAGAACAAGATATACATTGAAGTCAGAGGTAGACGCATATAAAAAAGTAGGTTGGTATACCGAACCGTATACACCGCCGAAAACTAATAGTAGCTCAAGCGGAAGTTCAAGCGGTAGCTCATCATCAAGCGGCGTTGTACGCGGTTCAACAGTATATGTAACCCCATCGGGAAAGAAATATCATTACAGCGCAAGCTGTGCCGGCAAAAATGCAAGAGCAACCACCCTTTCAGCAGCACAAGACAGCAGCAAATGTCCTTGCTCAAAATGTGCAAGATAATATGAATGAACATATAAAGGCAAGCCTTTAAAATTGGCTTGCCTTTGTTTATGGTCATTTCAATATTTGATGTTACTTTGCTTATTCCGTGTGCTTTGAATATGCCGGATGATAATCATTTCTTATTTCGCTACATTTTATGTTTAAATTGTTTAATGTTCTGCATGTACCGCCGCATACTATAATATCCGGATTAATAATTTCTATTTCTTTTAAAATATAACCACGATACTTCACGACATAATGCTTTAGATGTGCGAAGTTTGTCGAACCGAATCCTCCGCGTTTATTCAAATTCATGTATGCAATATTGCAGTTGTTAAAATTTGATTTTTTTAGCCAGTATGAGATGAATTTTGTGTATTTGGTTTCAATTTTATTATGAAGATGATTTTCCCATTCTTTTTTCATATGAAAATAATTGTAGTCAGTTTCGGGATGAAGTTCTTTTCCTTTTAACTTGTCTGAAATATTAGATTCACGAAGTATAAATAATATAGTCTTTTCGTAATCTTTATTATATTCTATAAATCCGTCACAACAAAAACTCTTATTAAAATCATCAGAACATGTATAATCTTTTTTGTAAGGGAATGTGTCTGTATAACGAGTACCGCGTTCTTCTGATTCATGCTTTTTGCGCCACTCTTTAAATAGAGTATCGAGGTCTTGTATATTTTCTAAACACATAATCTTCATCCTTTCATTTAATATTTCACTTATGCACCCAAGTTACTTTAATAAGATACAATTTACACCTAAAAAGATTATATCACTGCGGTGATAGTGCGTCAATAATATTAACTACGGTATCACAAAACATTCAAAATGGTGATGACGTACCTCACCATTTTGTATTTATTGCGATATCCTATGTATTTATCCCGCTTTCAGAAGCGATATAGTCGTCTACGGCTTTCTTGGGAATTTTCCAACATGAGCCGATTTTAAAGCCTTTGATTTTACCTTTCCTCAGTAGGTTATACAAAGTGTTTCTTCCGACAAGAAGATAATCCATAACTTCATCAGTGGTCCATATTTCATAATTATCTGACATTATACGTCAACTCCATTCGTAAAATATTAATTGTATGTTATACGCACAAATCATCATAATCGGAATACTCCAATGCCAAGTCTAAAGGATTTCTGATTGTATCAAATTCGTAGCGCCTTGGAATTACGACAGGACTCACACCGATTTTATTAAACTTTTTAAGTATGGCTTTTATCTGAGATTTATTGAAATTAAGTATATCAAACGCCCTATCTAAACTGCTGTGAGTAGCAGATGACTTTACAAGCTCTTTCATCAATTTCTTTGACTTTTTCTTGCATGATGATTTATCAATCATGGCATATATATCGGTAAGTTTATAAAAATCACCTGTGCCATAGAAGATATTTGCATAATGCTTGAAAATGTATTTTCCTATAATATCACTTTCCTTTAAAAAGGAAGATGCAGAAGTACATTTGAATTTCTTTGTAAGATGTCTGACTTTCTTTTTAAAACAACGTATTTCAATTCTTATAATTTTTTTTGAATTATCAATATAACGACATTTAGGATTTTTTTCTTTTAGCTGCCGATATTTGTTGTAGTAGGTGACTTCAATACCGTTATTTCCGGTTATGGTAATACCATTCTTTGATAAGGTATTTCTTTTAGATTTTTCGTTTTTATATTTTTTTATGGTATATTTGCTCGGGAAATATCCTCGTTTTAATAAATTTATGTAAGAATCAATTACTGCCTGATCATTAAGTTCCACATTGCTGCAATAATCAATTCTTGATATATTGCAAGAATCAAATTCAGGTAAAAACGGTGATACGGTTTTTATCAATATATTAAATTTCTTTATAAGTTTATCAATATTTTTAGAATTAAATATTCCAATGTAGTTGTGGTTTTCCAATACACGTCTTGGATTTATTCTATAATATAAGACATGATGATTATATTCATCTTGTTTGTATTTTTTTATAAATATTATGATACCGTAATCTTGTAATGCGTTGAAAACAGCACAATCATCTTTGGGTTTGTAATTTTGTCCGGATGCATTATATAACTCGTTGTATATAATACGCACATCATCAGTTGATAACTTATAACTTAGTTCAAATGTATGAAAATTCATACTATTACCTCCTTAGTATTACCGCATTATTGGTTTATATATAATACGATATTAGTATTATATTGTTATCTTAATATTATTTTTTATATTTTTATTTGGTAAATTATTTATACTTATATAATGACAGGTGATGTATAATCGGAGATGGTGAAGTAAATGCAGAGATAAAAGTCGATTTAAATATATATTTAATAGTAGTAATTGTTGATATTTTCCTTGACAATAAAAGAAAAATGATATATAATCTTAATTAATAATAAATCCTAACAAGGAGGACGAATGACGAGTAGAAGAAACACCATTCAGAAAGACTTAGTACGAAATGCTGTATATGAGATGAAAAGACATGTTACAGCAAATGAAGTGTATGAATTTATAAAAGAATCATATCCTACAATCGGAAAAGGAACTGTATATAGAAATCTTGATATATTGGTAGAGGAAGGTGCTTTGAGGAAAGTTGAAGTCTCGGAGGGACCAAACCGATTCGATTTTACATTGAAAAATCACTACCATGTCAGGTGTGTAAAATGCGGTGAGGTATCAGATGTGGATATGGATGAAATACCGGATTTGATGAAAAAAATTCATGATACTCACGGAATTGAATTTTTGGATTACGATATTTCATTTAAAGGCATTTGCCCAAAATGCAGGGAGGAGGCAAAAGAGGAATAACATGGATAGAAAAGCAATGTATAGGCTGAGTTACGGACTGTTTGTATTGACTGCAAAGGAAGCTGAAAAAGATAATGGATGCATTATTAACACAGCGATTCAGGCAGCTTCGGAACCAAACCAATTAAGTATATGCGTCAATAAGACAAATTACACGCATGATATGATTGAAAGAACCGGAAAATTTACAGTATCAGTTCTGAGTCAGAATGCACAGTTTGAATTATTTAAACATTTTGGCTTTCAATCAGGAAGAAATACCAATAAATTTGAAACATTTAAAAAGTGTGACAGGGGTATAAATGATATTTATTATATTACGGAAGGTACAAATGCATATATTTCTGTAAAAGTTATTAAAACAGAGGATTTGGGTTCACATACAATGTTTATCGGTGAGATAACCGATATGGAAGTTTTAAGTAATATACCTTCTGTCACATATGATTATTACCAGAATAATATTAAGCCAGAGAATGTTGGAAAAACGGAGGACGGTAAGACAATATGGCGTTGCAGAATTTGTGGATATGAATATGTAGGTGAAGAACTACCGGATGATTTTATATGTCCTTTATGTAAGCACCCGGCATCAGATTTTGAAAAAGTAGTAAAGAAAACGGAGGTAAAAGTAATGGCAGCAAACAAGTACGCAGGAACACAGACAGAGAAAAATTTACAGGAGGCATTTGCAGGAGAATCACAGGCAAGAAATAAGTATACTTATTTTGCATCTGTAGCGAAAAAGGAAGGCTATGAGCAGATGTCAGCTTTATTTTTAAAAACAGCAGATAATGAAAAAGAACATGCAAAGATGTGGTTCAAGGAATTGGCAGGGATTGGTAATACAAAAGAAAATTTAGCGGCAGCTGCGGAAGGCGAAAATTATGAGTGGACAGATATGTATGAGAGCTTTGCAAAAACGGCTGAGGAAGAAGGTTTCCATGAGCTTGCAGCAAAATTCAGAGCTGTAGGAGAGATTGAAAAGCACCACGAAGAGAGATATCGTGCTCTTCTTAAGAATATCGAAACTGCACAGGTATTTGAAAAAAGTGAAGTTAAGGTATGGGAATGCCGTAACTGCGGACATATTGTGGTAGGAACAAAGGCTCCGGAGGTATGTCCGGTATGTAATCATCCACAGAGCTATTTTGAAGTGCATGAAGAAAATTATTAAGGGGGAGATTATTACGAAGAAACAAACGATTAATTCAAAAAAAGCAGTAATGATAGGCTGTGGCTTTGTCGGTTCCGCATCTGTATTTGCTCTTATGCAAAGTGGATTATTTACAGAGATTGTTCTTATTGATGCAGATAAGGATAAAGCAGATGGTGAAGCGATGGATATTAGTCATGGAATACCATTTGCCAGTCCAATGAAAATATATGCCGGTGATTATGATGATGTTGTTGATGCTGCAATCGTTATCATATCTGCCGGAGCAGGACAAAAACCGGGAGAAACAAGACTTGATCTTGTAAATAAAAATGTAGCAATATTTAAGTCAATTATTCCTGAAATAGCAAAGAGGAATTTTGCAGGTATCATGTTGGTAGTCGCTAATCCGGTAGATATTCTTACTCAGGTAGCCATAAAGTTATCAGGACTTCCGGAAAACAGAGTTATTGGTTCGGGTACAGTGTTAGATAGTGCACGATTAAGATATAAGCTTGGTGAGCATTTATCGGTGGATAGCAGGAGTGTTCATGCATTTATCTTAGGAGAACATGGTGACAGTGAAGTTGTAGCATGGTCATCAGCCAATGTATCTGGTGTTCCGTTAAGTGAAATGTGTGAAATGCGTGGGCATTACAAGCATAAGGAAAATACGGAAGAAATAGCGACAGCGGTCAAGAATAGTGCTTATGAAATTATAAATAAAAAGCATGCTACATATTATGGAATTGCGATGTCTGTAAAAAGAATCTGTGAAGTGATTATGAGAGACGAGAAATCAATACTCCCGATATCTCACATGATTCATGGTATATATGACATTGACGGAGTTTCATTGAGTATGCCGGCTATTGTAGGTGCAAATGGTGTTGAGTCAGACGTACCTATTAATTTGAATGGCGAGGAAGCATTAAAGCTTAAGGAATCAGCTGATGCTTTGAAAAAAATTATAGAAAAAATTGAACTATAAACTTTTGCAGATAGAATAAAATGGAATATGCATATTAAGATTACATAATAACACAAATATAACAGCAATATAGGCTGTGCATTAATATATTTATAAGGAGGAACAACGAATGAAATACATATGTGATGTTTGCGGATGGGAATACGATGAGGAGAAGGGCTACCCGGAAGGTGGTATTGCACCCGGTACAAAATGGGAGGATATTCCGGAGGATTTTGAATGTCCGTTATGTTTTGTAGGAAAAGATCAGTTTTCAGAAGCTTAATTTGATTATAAAGGATATATATATGAAAGTAGAGCCACTTAGTATAGATATTGTTGGATTGGTAGGAGCTTGTTCTTATGCATTGGACTGCATTGAGGCAGAACTTGTAAATGTAAAAAATAAACATGGAAAAAGGGTGGCTTATATAAGTGTACGTATGGCTGAATATTGGTCAATCAAAAGTGATGCGTTACAAGATTTAGCCATGTGTGCTTTGTTGCATGATAATGCCCTAACCCAATATATTTCGGAAGAACTACAAAATCATTCCGATGTTTATATCAAAAATAATTTATCAGAGGAGAAAAAACATCTTCATTGTATTTATGGTGAAAAAAATATCTCAAAACTTCCGTTTAAAACAGATGTTTCAAACGCTATATTATATCACCATGAGCATGCGGATGGAACCGGTCCATTTCAAAAGACATGGCGGGAAATTCCATTGTTTGCAAGGATAATTCATTTGGCTGATATGATTGATATTATCGGAAACAGTAAGGACTTTAATGGGCAGAGATGGAATTTTATATGTCAGTATCTTTCAAAAAATAAGGATCGTTTATTTGACTCCGAATGTGTGAACGCTTTTCGTCATGCATTCACAAAAGAATCCTTTATGTGTTTAAGTGATGATTCTTTTGAAACAAATCTATGGGGGATTATTCCAAGAAAAAAACAAGTTTTTGACTGGGAAACATGTAAAAACGTTGCAGACTTTTTTGCAAATATTATAGATTATAAATCTTCTTTTACTAGCAGGCATTCTGTAGGAGTAGCTGAAAAAGCATCTCTGCTTGCTAACTATATGGGATTTAACACAATAAATATACAAAAAATGTATTTAGCTGGTGCTTTGCATGATATCGGCAAAATGGCAATAGGCAATGAGATTTTGGAAAAACCAGATAAACTCACGGATGATGAATTTTCTAAAATGAAAAATCATGCTGGGTATACGTATCGTATATTATCAGATGTTGATGATTTTGAGGAAATACGAGATTGGGCGGCTTTTCACCATGAAAAGTTAAATGGAAAAGGGTATCCTTTTGGAAAAACTATTGATGAATTAAACGAGCCGGAACGTATCATGGCTTGCATTGATATTTATCAAGCGCTTACCGAGGACAGACCATATAAGAAAGGATTATCGCATGAAAAAACATGTGATATACTTGATGACATGGCACAGAAAGGTTTTATCGATTCAACTATCTCAAACAAAATCAGAGAATTTTTCAACATAATATAAGACACTATAATAAAAAACTGCGATATAATTACTGAGAAAAGTAATATATCGCAGTTTTTTTTATTTTGGCTTTTCCGAAGTTATAAATATATAGTATATATGTGAATAGTCACAGACTAAATAAATTAAAAAGGAGGATTGAGATGTTTAGAGGAAAAAGATTTGTTACAAGTGGGATTGCGGAGAAAGTACCGCTATTGTTACAAGTGACAATGTGGAATATGATTGACACCATGGACGAGCCAAAGGACTATTTACAAGTATTTGACTTATCGGAGGAAAACGGAAAACAGAAGATTGTTCATTCGCAAGAACAACCGGAATACAAGAAGGAGTATCTGTTTGAAACAGGTACTCCTTTTTTGTGTGCAAAGATTTTTGTCATAGACGATGTGACACATTCAACAATGCTATTTAATTACGAATATTAACGGAGGAAAAGAAAATGAGTGAAGAAAATAAAAATGTACGATGTGATTTATGCGGAGAAGAAGTAAGTTCTCAAAATGCAATAAGATTTGACGGAACGATATTATGTACCGATTGCTGTAATCAACGAGTAACGGAATGCAGCCATTGCGGCAGGAGTATATGGCGTGATGATTCTAGGAATGGCGAGTATTGTCAAGATTGCTATGACAATCTATACGAAACCTGTACCGAATGTGGTGATGACGTTTGCCGAGATGATGTGTGTTATCACAACGATGAACCGTACTGCCAAAACTGTTATGATGAAATAAATGATTCTATAATACACGACTACTATTACAAACCGGATCCGATATTTTACGGCAACGGACAACCGCATTACGGAATAGAGCTTGAAATAGATGAAGGCGGTGAATATGACGATAATGCCGAGAGAATTTTGAATATAGGTAATCGAATTAATGAGCATATTTATTGCAAACATGACGGCTCACTTGATGATGGTTTTGAAATTGTAAGTCACCCTGCGACTTTGGAATACCATACAAAAACAATACCATGGAAAAAGATTTTAGACGAAGCACTTGAAATGGGATATTACAGTCACAACAGTGGAACATGCGGATTGCATGTGCATATAAACAGAGCCGCACTCGGCGAAAGTGTGGAGGAGCAAGAAAATACTATTGCAAGGATTGTGTATTTCTTTGAGAAGTTTTGGGATAAGATATTGAGATTTTCTCGTCGTACCGAAACTCAAGCGGACAGGTGGGCGTCAAGATACGGTTGCAGTATGGATAATCCTAAGGAAAGCCTCAAAGGTGCGAAAACATCTGGACTTGGACGATATACGGCAGTTAATCTTACAAATACATTTACGGTTGAACTAAGAATATTCAGAGGTACGTTAAGATATAAAACATTTATGGCTACGTTGCAGTTTGTGGATTTACTTTGTGAAATGGCGATAAATTTGACAGACGAGGAATTTCAAACAATGACATGGAAAGAGTTTGCAAAAACGGTATCAGTAGATAAAGCGGAACTAAAGGAATACTTGAAGATAAGAGGATTGGAGGAATAAGATATGTGTGGATTGTATGGTGTGCTGTCATACGGAAATAAGATAAAAGACATGGAGGAAATAACGGAAGCACTTGCCGTTGAAAGTGCGGTAAGGGGTACAGACGCAACCGGAATTGCATATAACAAGAACGGTAAAATGACTGTATTCAAGAAAAGTAAAAGCGCATATGAAATGAGTTTTAGTGTCCCTAAAAATACAGTTGCAGTAATGGGACATACTCGTCATGCTACACAAGGGACACTAAATTTTAACGGTAATAACCATCCGTTTAAAGGTATGTGTGGCGACGTAGAATTTGCACTTGCACATAACGGCATAATTTGTAATGATAAAAAATTAAGACGTGAACTTAGACTGCCGTCAACAATTATTGATACGGACAGTTACATTGCGGTGCAATTAATCGAATCACAAAAGAAACTTGATTTTAAGAGCCTTAAATATATGTCTGAAAAGGTTGAGGGTAGTTTTTCATTTTCGGTGCTTGATTCAGATGATAATCTTTACATAGTCAAGGGCGACAGTCCAATATCAATATTGCATTTCAAGAAAAAGCAGGTATATGTATATGCGTCAACAATATCAATACTTTGGAAAGCACTTGTTGATACGGAATTGTTTCACGATTTGAAACGTGGAGATTATGAAGATATTGAAATTGAAGACGGCGAAATACTTAAAATATCGAATAAAGGCAAGATACAGAAAACTAAGTTTGACTTTGACGAATACGGAAGTTACGGTTACGATTGGCGAAAGGGGTTTGAATATTCAAATGCCAACGAGTATGTAGACGACATAAAAAGCGTCGCACAGTATTACGGGTATGACAGCGATGAAATCGACTGTTTGCTAAATAACGGCTTTACGCCGGAGGAGGTGGAGGAAATGTTGTACGCAGATGATTTCTTGGAAGTGTAACACCAAACAACAAGTATATTGAACAGCTGCTTTTCGGCTTGGTCGAAATATGTATAACAACGCTGCTCAATTACTACAACGACAAAAGAAATGAAAGGTAGAGCAATCTACCTTTCAATTTTTTTTGATATAATCAGAGTGTAGTGTATTTGACGAAAAGAAGGAGATGATTATGATTTTAATAGGATATGCGAGAGTATCAACGATAAATCAGAACGAGGACAGGCAAATACAGGAGCTGATTAAGTATGGAGTGGAGGAAAAGCGTATTTACATAGATAAGCAGAGTGGTAAGGATTTTCACCGACCGTCGTATATGAAAATGTTGAAACGACTGAAAAAGGGTGATGTGCTTGTGGTGAAAAGCATTGACCGACTTGGCAGAAATTACAGAGAAATTCAAGAGGAATGGCGAATCATAACGCATAAAAGAAATGCTGATATTGTGGTTCTTGATATGCCATTGCTTGACACAACCCGAAGTAAGGACTTGCTCGGTACATTTATAGCCGACTTGGTGTTGCAGCTGCTGTCTTTCGTGGCGGAAAACGAAAGAATGAATATACGTCAAAGACAAGCCGAGGGCATCGCCGCCGCAAAAAAGAGAGGTGTAAAATTCGGCAGACCACCAATTCCGAAACCCGATAATTTCGACGAAATGTATAAGTTGTGGAAAGACAAAAAAATATCAGCCCAAGCTGCGGCTGATAAATGTGATATTCCGATTTGGGCTTTTTACAGATTTGCACGGCGAAAGAAAAATTTGCAAAAAGTATAGGTTTTGTTTGAAGTAAAGTTTTGTTACTTTTTTATAAAACAATAATAGCATATTTGACGGCTTTTGTCAATCTTTGTCAAGGTTTTAGCGGGGTTTGACGCGTTTTAATTTTTTACAAAACCTATACTTTTTATAAAAGAATAGGAAAAATAAAAATAGACGAGGTGACTTTACATGGGGAAAATAGCTGATGTAATCAAATACGAGGGGGATAATACAACCTTTATATGGAAACATCCGAATGAAGATTTTAATTCGTTGACGCAATTAATTGTACATGAATCGCAGGAAGCAATTTTCATGATGAACGGTCAGGCTTTGGACTTGTTCGGACCGGGAAGATACACTCTTGAAACACAAAACATTCCTAAAATAGGACACTTTTTAAAGAGAATAACGGGCGATAATTCTCCGTTTCATTGTGAAGTTTATTTTATAAACAAAACCGAGCAAATGGCGATAAAATGGGGTACGGACAGCAAGGTTGAATTTATGGAGCCGACATATCAATTTCCTATAAAAATAGGTGCTTGCGGTGAAATGAATTTGAGAGCGGAGGACTCAAGAAAGCTTTTGCTAAAGGTGGTCGGCACGGAAAATTATTTGACACAAAGCAAGCTTACACAATTATTCCGAGCATTTTTAATGACAAAAATAAAAACTTACTTGGCAAGAAGTATACGTGAAAGCAAAATAAGCATTTTTGAAATTGACGAGCATTTGCAGGAGCTATCGGAAAATCTGCATAAAATGCTTATCGATGATTTTGTCGATTACGGTGTAGCATTGGAGAGATTTTTTGTTACAACGATAGTAAAGCCTGACGGTGACTCAGCATATGAAAAATTTAAGAGCCTGCATTTCAGACAATATGCGGATATTGCGGAAGCAAAGCTTAGACAGCAGGTTGGTATTATAGACCAGCAGACGGAAGCGCAAAAGATGGTTATAGAATCGCAGGCTTTGGCGCAAAAGAGAGCGCAGGAGGGCTATACATATCAGCAGGAACGAGGCTTTGACGTTGCGCACGATGTTGCAAGAAACGAGGCTGTAGGTCAGTTTACAAATATGGGCGTAGGTCTTGGTACTATGGCAGGTGTTGGCGGCGCTGTCGGCGGAATGGTCGGAGGTATGATGAACGATGCAGTAAATAATGCCGTGCAAGGACCGTCGAACGATATTATTCAATGCAAAAATTGCGGTAATGCGATGAAAAAGGGGGCAAAATTCTGCCCTGAATGTGGCGAAAAGGTTTTACAGTCTGATACTGTAATTTGTCCTGAATGCGGAAAGGAAGTACCGCAGGGTAAATTCTGCCCTGAATGTGGATGTAAATTAGCAAAAAACGTGTGCCCGAAATGCGGCAATGAAATAGAAGCAAATACAAAATTCTGCCCTGAGTGCGGCGAGAAAATTTGAGGAGAATTAAGATAATGAAAAAAGGATTTAAATATTATGGAATAGTTTGGCTGTTGGCAGTTGTGCTCTTTAATGTAATATCATTTGCAATTCCGTCTACAATAATGATTGGTAAGTTTGAGGGGACATATTGGGTAGGATATATATTTGTTATGATTGCATTCATTGGTCAAGCAGCATGCAGTTACAAATTTTTTAAAGATACAGACAATTCCAATAAGGTATTTTTAAATTTACCTATTATAACAGTAAGTTATTCTGCGTTAATTGTTAGTACAGTTGTTGGCATTTTGTGTATGATTATTCCGTTTATTCCAGTGTGGATCGGTGCGATATTATGTGTATTGATATTTGTTATGTATGCAACTGCTATTGTTAAAGCGACGGCAGTAGGTGAGATTGTAAGTGATATTGACAATAAGATAAAGGAAAAAACTTTGTTTATAAAATCGCTTACAATTGACTTGGAAACATTGGAAATGAAAGCTAAAAACGCAGATATTAAAAAGGAAGTAAGCAAAATAAAAGACGCTTGCAGATACAGTGACCCGATGTCAAGCAGTGCTTTAAACGGCGTGGAAAGTCAAATAACAATGAGATTTAACGCATTGGAAACAGCTGTAGAAAACAATGATTGTTTTAGCGTGAAAAATATTTGTGAAGAAATGAATGTACTACTTGCAGACAGAAATAAAAAGTGTAAATTATTAAAGTAATTATTCGGGGGAAAGTAAAATGGCAGTATTTAAGTGTAAAATGTGTGGCGGAGATTTGGACGTTGTTGACGGAATGAGTGTGGCGGAGTGTGAGTACTGCGGTACAAAGCAGACTTTACCGAAGCTTAACGATAACGAAAAAGAGATAATGTACGACAGAGCCGGACATTTCAGAAGAAACAACGAGTTTGACAAGGCAATGGGGATTTATGAGAAAATCCTTGATATAGACAACACCGATGCGGAAGCGTATTGGTCGCTTGTTTTATGTGAATACGGTATCGAATACGTAGAAGACCCGTCGACACATAAAAGAGTACCGACAGTGAACAGAGCGCAATTTACGTCTGTTTTCATGAACGAAAACTACAAATCGGCAATACAATACGCAGACGCATATCAAAGGTCAATCTATGAAGAAGAAGCAAAAAATATTGATAACATTCAAAAAGGCATACTTGAAATATCGCAAAATGAAGAACCGTTTGATGTGTTTATCTGCTATAAGGAAACAGATGAACACGGCAGAAGAACGCACGACAGCGTACTTGCAAATGACTTGTATCACCAACTGACACAAGAGGGTTTTAAGGTGTTTTTCTCACGTATAACGCTTGAGGATAAACTCGGTACGGCATATGAGCCGTACATTTTTGCTGCACTGAACAGTGCAAAGGTAATGGTCGTAATTGGTACAAAGCCTGAATACTTCAACGCAGTATGGGTAAAGAACGAATGGGTGAGATTTTTGGCACAAATCAAGAATGATGTGGATAAAATACTGATTCCCGCATACAAGGATATGGATCCATACGACTTACCCGAAGAATTTTCGAATTTGCAGGCACAGGACATGTCTAAGCTCGGTTTTATGCAGGACTTGATACGCGGTGTTAAAAAGATAGTAGGCAGTGAGGAGCAAAATACTGTTGTTACACATGAAAGCTACAAGGACAGCAATAATTCGGCATTGTTAAAGAGAATAGGCTTGTTTTTGGAGGACGGAGCATGGGCACAGGCAGATGAATACTGTGAAAAAGTGCTTGACGAAGATCCTGAATGTGCGCAGGCATATCTGTATAAAATGATGATTAGCCACAAAATCAGCACAGAGGAGGAAATCAGCAAGGTATCCAAAACCTTGGAAAGTGATTCTAATTATAAAAAAGCCGTACGTTATGCAAAGGGAAACGAGCGCGACAGAATTTTAAGCTATAATCAAGCAATAAAGAACAGAATTTTGGAGCGAGCTTATCAATCTGCCGTTCAGGCAATGAACGAGAGGAGCTACCGAGAAGCTATCGAAGCATTTAAGCAGCTTGGGAAAGACAATTACAAGGACAGCGTGAGCAAGGCAGCAGAGTGTGAACGCTTGTATAATGAGGAATTGGAGAGAAGATCGGAGGAAAAGAAGCTTAAGGATTATCAAATCGGCTGCAAACTTCTTGAAACAGAACCGTTTACCGAAAATGAATATAATCAAGCGCATGAGCTGTTTTTGAGATTACGTGATTATAAAGATTCCGCAATTAAATTGCAACAGTGCGAAGAAAGAAAAAATGAAAATCAAAAACTTGTCAGATACAATTTGGCAAACAATTATTTGGAACAAGGAAACTCTATAGATGATTGCAATAAAGCAATTGAAATATTCCAAGAAATCAAAGAATACAAGGACTCCGACAGTAAAATACATGATTGTCAAAGAAAAATAGAGGTTTTAAAGGTACAGCTTGCGAAAAAGAAGAAAAGAAATATACAAATGGCTATTATTATGGCATCTGCCGCGGCTGTTATAATAATCGTGTCGCTCGTATTGGGTCTGATTGTGTTCCCGTCAATTAATTATAATGCGGGTGTTGCGGCGATGAATAACAATGAATACAATCTTGCAATTCAGAAATTTACTGCCGCAGGCAATTTCAAAGATTCAAACGACAAGCTTCATGAGGTCATTTATATGCAGGGTGACTATTACTTGCAGAACGACAAAAACAGCGAAGCTCTTAAGAATTTTCAGCAGATAGAAAATTATAAAGACGCAAAGGATAAAATCAAAGAAGTGAAGTATAGAAATGCATTGAAATTAATGCAAGATGAAAATACTTATACAAAAGCGGCAGATGAGTTCAGCGCATTAGGCGAGTATAAGGACTCTAAAGCAAAGGCGACCGAAGCTAAAAATCTTGAAAATCAGAAGCAGGAAAAAATTAAGGCTGAAAAAGAAGCAGCAAACGCATTGAAAAGAAATGTTACATACAACAGCAATTATACATATAAAAGAATGAGCGATATATATTCTTCCGTATCCGCTTCAGACGATGAAATGAAAACCGTGACGAATATAATTAACAGATTTTATGTTTTGTGGGTTAATTACGTTAATACCGGTGACAGTGAAATTTTCGATTTGATAAAAGAAGGAACGGGTGCATATAACAATGCTATCACGTATAGACAAAAAAATCTGACAGAAAGTACAGAAAAGATAGAAGTCAATGACGTAAGAAAAACGGGTAACAATTATTTTGTTTGGACACATGAAATAATTCATGAATACACAGATGTAGATACAAGACGTGAATATCATTGGGTATATAGAGTAACGGAAGAAAACGGAAAATACTATGTTATCGATTACACTGTAGACCCTGCATATAATTAGTGTCAATTTGGCATGTATGGTAACTATGTTAATTTAAAATTCGGAGGAAAGTATAATGGCAAGCGATGATGCAAATTGGGCTAATGAAGAAAATTCGGGTGATTAATGATGAAAAATAAAAGGAGAAAAAACAAATGAAAAAAGTATTGGCAGTGGCGGCAATAACCGCGACAATGTTAGCAGTAGGAACGGGAGCGTATGCGGCAACATATGTAAACGGTGTGGACGTCACAAACGAGGTGTTTACGACAATATCAAACGATTATACGTTATTCCCGGTACGCTACTTGGGAGAGAAACTTGGTTGTGATGTAAGCTGGAATCCAAACGACAAGTGTATCAGCGTAAGTAAGGGAGATATTCACAGAGATTTCTATAACGGAAGTGCGGCAGTATATGACTGGAACGGAAACAGCTATAACCTTGTAACAGCACCGAAGCTTGTGGACGGAAATACAATGGTACCTGCCGAATTTTATCGCGATAATTTCGGTGTAAGCGTGATATGGGACGACGTGACAAGCAGTTTGTTTATCAATTCGGAGGATACATATAATTGGTTGGTTAATACAAATGAGTATCAGAATGCAAAATGGCGTAAAGAATCAAAAGCAATGTATGAACAATATATAGGTACATACACATATACTCCGAGTGGTGATTATAGACCTCTGATAGAACTTAATATAACGGAAGCTAATAGTGAGTATATTGTTGCAAATGCACATAGGCTTCATGGAAAGGGATTTGAGTACAATATCGGTAAAGCAAAAATAGTTGATATGACAGTTGCAGAAACATATGGAACATTTGATTGGCAATATAATGGAATGTCAATTCAAAAGAAATATAGATTTCATCTGAATGATTATTGTGTGGTTATGGATATATATGATACTGATAATAATCTGGAAGATAGTTATACATTTTTTAAAAATTAATTAAACAAGGAGGAAAAACAGATGAAAAAAGTATTGGCAGTAGCGGCAATAACCGCGACAATGTTATCAGTAGGAACAGGAGCGTATGCGGCAACATATGTAAACGGTGAGGACGTCACAAACGAGGTGTTTACGACAATATCAAACGATTATACATTATTTCCGGTACGCTATTTGGGAGAGAAGCTTGGTTGTGATGTAAGCTGGAATCCAAACGACAAGTGTATCAGTGTAAGCAAGGGAGATATTCACAGAGATTTCTATAACGGAAGTGCGGCAGTGTATGACTGGAACGGAAACAGCTATAACCTTGTCACAGCACCGAAGCTTGTAGACGGAAATACAATGGTACCTGCCGAATTTTATCGCGATAATTTCGGTGTAAGTGTGATATGGGACGATGTAACAAGCAGTTTGTTTATCAATTCGGAGGATACATATAATAAGTTGATTAATACCGATGAATACCGACGTATAAATAAATATAATAAACTTGGATATGTAGATGTGAGCGGACGTACAATTGCACAAGTTGCAGAAGATGCAGGAATGGATTTGCAAGAATTTCTTGAAGAATATGACTTGCCTGCGGATATGCCGGGAGATACAACAGAATCAGCGGCTTATAATTGTATTTCTGTATCAAAGATGGCTGAAATATATGACATGGACTTTGATACTATTAAGAAAGTTTTAAATTTCCCTAACAGTGTAAATAAAGATACTGCTTGGGGAGTAGCTATCGGTCAAGTAAAACTTGGTGATTATATAGGTGAGGACAATCTTGCAGAATTTAAAGATTGTTATGGGTTCGGTGACGAGGTAACGGCGAACACTCTTTGGGGAGATGTAAGGCAAAAAGTAGACGAAGTAAGCAAGCAACAAAGAATAGAGTCCGAGAAGAAATAAAGATACAGTGAGGCAAAATATGAAAAGAAAAGTATTATTAATTGCGGCGATTGCAGCAACGGTAATTTTATCGTCATGCGGAATGAAAGTTGAGGAGATAGACCCTGCATTAACCAATTTAACAAGTGCATATCAAGGCGGTGCATATGAGCAGGCGGAAACACTGGTAAAGGATTTAAAGAAAGCATACAGAAAAATGTCTGACGAGCAAAAGAGCAAGTTTGATGAATTAAAACCAGAAGTTGAATATGCAATTTCAACGGTTGACGCAATATATAATGATTTTAATAATGCACAAGATTTGTACGATAAAAAAATGTATTACGAATCAAGTCAAGCACTCGATAAATTGTCAGCGGATTATACATTGCCACCGACGGAACAAAAAAAGTATGATGAAAAGAAAGCTGATGTTGACGCGGCAATAAAAAGATTAAAAGTAAATGAAGCTTTCAAAAAGGTCGAAAGTGCGTATAATGGCGGCGATTATGATTTAGCAAGCAATGAATTGTCGGTAATCGATACATCGTCAATGTCAGATGAACAAAAAGAAATACAGCAAACATGGCAGAAGAAAATTAATGCGTCAAAATCGTTCGTGCAAGCAGAAAGCGACTACAATAACGGTAATTATTCATCGGCATTAAGCATCTTGTACGGAATTGATACTACATATCTTGCAGCAGACCAAAGCAAAAAGTGGAGTGAATTGAAAGATCAAGCAACAGCAGCAGAAAGACGTGTTAATTCTGTTCAAAAAGCAATTGATATAGCTAAGCAATACAGACAAATTGAGGGTACAGCCCAAAGAGATGATTATTTTGGCATGGTTTATAGTGCCATTGAACATTCAGACTATTATTTGGTTAAGGTCATTACAACAAGAAATGCGAATGGACAAGATAGGTATAAAGTCTATAAATCATCAGGAGATGTTGAATATTTAGGCTGTGCAAGCGATGATGCCAATTGGGCTAATGAAGAAAATTCGGGTGATTAATGATGAAAAATAAAAGGAGGAAAAACAAATGAAAAAAGTATTGGCAGTAGCAGCGATAACCGCGACAATGTTAGCGGTAGGAACGGGAGCGTATGCGGCAACATACGTAAATGGCGAGGACGTCACAAATGAAGTATTTACGACAATATCAAACGATTATACATTATTCCCGGTACGATACTTAGGAGAAAAGCTCGGCTGTGATGTAAGCTGGAATCCGAATGACAAGTGTATCAGCGTAAGTAAGGGAGATATTCACAGAGATTTCTATAACGGAAGTGCGGCAGTATATGACTGGAACGGAAACAGCTATAACCTTGTAACAGCACCGAAGCTTGTGGACGGAAATACAATGGTACCTGCCGAATTTTATCGCGATAATTTCGGTGTAAGCGTGATATGGGACGACGTGACAAGCAGTTTGTTTATCAATTCGGAGGATACATATAATTGGTTGGTTAATACAAATGAGTATCAGAATGCAAAATGGCGTAAAGAATCAAAAGCAATGTATGAACAATATATAGGTACATACACATATACTCCGAGTGGTGATTATAGACCTCTGATAGAACTTAATATAACGGAAGCTAATAGTGAGTATATTGTTGCAAATGCACATAGGCTTCATGGAAAGGGATTTGAGTACAATATCGGTAAAGCAAAAATAGTTGATATGACAGTTGCAGAAACATATGGAACATTTGATTGGCAATATAATGGAATGTCAATTCAAAAGAAATATAGATTTCATCTGAATGATTATTGTGTGGTTATGGATATATATGATACTGATAATAATCTGGAAGATAGTTATACATTTTTTAAAAATTAATTAAACAAGGAGGAAAAACAGATGAAAAAAGTATTGGCAGTAGCGGCAATAACCGCGACAATGTTATCAGTAGGAACAGGAGCGTATGCGGCAACATATGTAAACGGTGAGGACGTCACAAACGAGGTGTTTACGACAATATCAAACGATTATACATTATTTCCGGTACGCTATTTGGGAGAGAAGCTTGGTTGTGATGTAAGCTGGAATCCAAACGACAAGTGTATCAGTGTAAGCAAGGGAGATATTCACAGAGATTTCTATAACGGAAGTGCGGCAGTGTATGACTGGAACGGAAACAGCTATAACCTTGTCACAGCACCGAAGCTTGTAGACGGAAATACAATGGTACCTGCCGAATTTTATCGCGATAATTTCGGTGTAAGTGTGATATGGGACGATGTAACAAGCAGTTTGTTTATAAATTCGGAAGATACATATAACTGGTTGGTTAATACATATGAGTATCAGCAGGCTAAAAATAAACCAAAGATTCATCAGATAGGCGCTGATGAGGCAAGACAACTTGTGATTGATTATTACGGATGTGCTACGGGAATATTTAAAGATGAAGATGATAATTTTTATTATCTTGTGCCATATGCACGATATAATCAAATTATGGATACATATGAAATTCCGATGGGATATTGTAAAGTAAATAAGAAAACGGGAGAGATAATTGAATTAGCACGTGAAAGATAAAATTAAATTATGATTAATAAAGACCTTTGTTATTTGCAAAGGTCTTATTTTTATTGGAGGCGAAGTTATGAAGAATTACAAATTTGGATATGCGAGAGTATCAACTGAGGAGCAGGTACTTGACAGACAGATTGATATGTTATCGGAGTATGGTGTGAATCAGATATACAGTGAGAAGATGACCGGAACGAAACGTAATCGTCCGGAGCTTGAGAAAATGCTTGACAGATTATCGGAGGGAGATACTGTGGTGATAGAATCACTTTCGAGGTTAGGTCGTTCGACGAAAGATTTGATTGAACTCATGGAGCTATTTAATAAGAAAAAAGTCAATCTTGTTTCACTTAAAGAAAACATAGACACAACAACGGCAACCGGTAAGCTATTGTTTACATTAATAAGCGCTATAAGTCAATTTGAGCGTGATTGTATTGCAGACAGAACAAGAGAAGGACTTTCCGCCGCTCGTGCGAGAGGACGAAAAGGTGGCAGACCACCAATAAGCAGTGAATTGATTGACAAGGCAAAACGACTGTACGATACAAAGGAATATACCATGTCTGAAATCGAAGAACTTACCGGAGTGAAACGTGCTACTTTATACCGACATTTAAAAAAGTAAAAAAGGGTATGATATTTGCATAAAGGTAGGTTTTTGAGATGTTGATTTTGAGATGAGTTTTGATACAGATTTCAAAGTTTTGAAGCGGGTTTATGATACAATTTCAAAACGTTTCAAAAACGATGGTTTTATATAAGACTATTAATCAAGTCATTAATCAACTAAATGATTGATGGCTTGATTTTTGATTGATGGAATGATATAATCAAATCAAGAGGTGAGAGCATTGACAAACAAACAACCGCCGTTTGAAATAAACGAGCGTATCATGGCAGATGTAATAGAGATTGCGGAGCTTGTAGGCAGAGTGAGTGTTACAGATAAAATATCAATGAATCCTACACTGCGACGAACAAACAGAATACAAACGATATATTCATCACTTGCGATAGAACAAAATACGCTTGACATAGAACAAGTCACTGCTGTTTTATCGGGCAAACGTGTTATTGCACCGCCAAAGGATATTGCGGAAGTACAGAATGCTTATGAAATTTATGATAATATGGATAAGTTGAATCCATACTCGATAGATGACCTTTTAAAAGCTCATAGTGTCATGGAACGAGGACTTCTTAACGAAGCGGGAGAATTTCGTTCGCGTCCTGTCGGAGTGGCTGACAGTGAGGGTAATATACTTCATTTCGGAACTTTACCACAATATGTACCTAAGCTTATTCAAGAATTACTTGAATGGACGGAAAAAAGTGAAATTCATTTGCTGATTAAAAGCTGTGTATTTCATTATGAATTTGAACTTATACATCCGTTCGCAGACGGCAACGGTCGTATGGGAAGATTGTGGCATACGTTGTTGCTTTCAAAATGGAATCCTATATTTGCATGGTTGCCGATAGAATCTATAATTCATGATAATCAGAGTGAATATTACAATGCTATCAACATTTCAAACAATAACGGTAAATCAACGGTATTTATCGAATTTATGTTGTCGGTTATCAAACAAGCATTGCAGGAAAGCATAAATGATAAGCCGAAAAATATATCATCAAAAAGTGATTTGAGGTGGAATAAAATTAATAATTACCTCGAAACACATGAGTATATTTTGAACAGTGATGTTCAAAAATTGCTGGGCGTCTCATCAGCTACCGCAACAAGAATATTAGTAGGTTTTATGAAGGACGGTAAACTGAAACGAATCAGAATTAAAAACTGTTGGGGTTATGTAATTATATGATACTGCTTTATTGATGATATAACAAACATTATTAGATATTGAAAGAGATGAATACATGAAATTATATAACGGAAGTGCATTTAAAATAGAAAATCCTAAAATATTAACAAGTGGATTTTACAAGGACTTTGGGTACGGATTTTATTGTACCAATATTGAAAAACAAGCAAAAAGGTGGGCAGCAACAAGAGGAAAACAACATATAGTCAATGTATATTCATATGTGGAAGATGAGAATTTGAAGATTTTGAAGTTTGACAATATGACAGAAGAATGGCTTGATTTTGTAATTGACTGCAGAAAAGGCATAGAACATGAGTATGATATAGTTGAAGGCCCGATGGCTGATGATACTATATGGGACTATATAGAAGATTTCATTGACGGCAAAATTACAAGAGAAGCATTTTGGGTATTGGTAAAATTCAAATATCCTACACATCAGATTGTATTTGCGACGGATAGGGCGTTGAAAACAATTCACTTTGAGAGGAGCTATGAAATATGAAAAATAAATTCTTTCCGGATGAAGAAATAACAGAAAATGATTTGTATTTTGTATGCTATATGATAGAACGTATTGCAAGAGAATTGCATCAAAGAAATAAATATGTTGTCAACAAAATCGGATATGATGAATTGGTTAATAAAATAAGCGTTGCAAATGTTTTGCATTGTGAGAATCCTTTGAAAATTGTTGATGAATGGATAAAGGAATATAATCTTGAAAAGGGTGATTTTGATATAACTGATGTTGACAAAGATTTGGCGGAAATAATTCCTACACCAACGCAAATGGGAAAAGTATATACGAGGTTGATACTGCAAACTCTTGACAGTAGTGAGGATTATGTTCAAGGATTAATCAGAGTGTATAATCACAGTATATGTGAGAAAATTGATAACTATAATTGTAGTGCGTTTTATGAACCTTCATATGTAATTACAAGAGCATATCTTGAAGGGGATTTTTGATTAATGTTAGAGGTTGAGTGAAAGGAGCTTTATTATGCCAAGGGGAAAAAGTATAGATAAAGAAATAAAAAACTATTATGAGATGTTTAAAGATTTTAAGAGCGATGATAAAGGCGAATTAAAAGATGTATATAATTATACAAATAATATTATTGAGAAATACTTAAAAGGTAATCAAGAACTTATTTGCAAATTATGCAAAATAACAAATATAAAGCAGGAAGATTTGAAAGATATGATATTAAAAGATGCTTGGTATCATATTTATGAAAATATATATTATTTAGATATAAGGTATAATATCGATAAAGATATAAAAAAAGAAAAATACAATAAAGAATACGGACTAAAAAGTGAAAAAGAATCTGATGTAATATCATTAAAAGATTATATGAGGTCTAAAAAGTATAAAGATAAACAAAAAAGACGTTTTAAAGAAAGAATTGCAAATGCTCAACAATTAATTGAATATGATAATTGTGAATATATGTATTATGATATACCTAAAACGAGTAGTGTTTATCCTGATTATTACTCTGTTTATAATGAAGAAAATGGGAAAAATTATTTGTGTAAGCAATATTCCGATATTATTGATTTCTTCTATGAAGATAAAGTGACTAAAGGAAATATTAAATATCGTCTAAAAAACTATACCATATGGGATATAGATAAGTCGTGGCTTCCTGCAATTAAAGATTTCTATGGGGCAATCAGAAAAGGAAAAAATAATCTTTTTCAATTTCAATTATTGGAAAGATTATTCAAATTTAAGACTTTTCTGTACATATATTATAACTTCTATAATGATGAAAATGTATATGATGTGATTCAATACGTTCAACCATTCACTGTATTTGGATATAGTGGTTGTATGCAGTATATTTTGGCAAATAATAAGACTTTAGTAGAAAACGACAGTATAAAAGAGTGTGCCAACATATTGTTTTCGGGCATATCAAACACTGTAAAAAATGTTATAGGTAAAATAGTAACAGATATTTGGAAGTTGAAAACAAATAAAGAAAAAAGAAATTTGATTCGAACTTTAATGAAAGAAGTCAAAAAACAAGAAAATTTATTGGACGAATTTCAAAAGTTTTATGATTATGATTATAATAGTTTTGAAACGGAAAAAGTTTCGAACGAGAATTTTGAATTGTATAAAGACATTTTATTTAGTTATGATTTGTATAAACGCGTATATACATTTGCATATGAATTATCTGAAAATAAAGAACCGGAAGAAAATTTATTTGAAGATGATGAAGACGATAATGGAGACGATGCGGATAAAGAATATCTTAATAATGTATATAAAGGAAAAATAGCTGAATTTTTCGCCTCAATAGAACCTGATGGATGTAATGGTGATGAGGAAAATGACCATGATGAAAATTACGAAGAAGATGAAGACGGGGGTGACAAGGAAGATGAAGATGAACATGTATTGATGTATGATATAAGTAATAACATTGAAGATCCAATATATGATTTTGATTTTTCTAAGTTGTTGTCGTTGATTACTGAAAAACAATATAATGAGTTTTTGCGAGATGATGAAAAAGAAAATAACAAAGATGAAGACGATGATGACGAAGATGAACCTGATATAATTTAATTTTCTGAGTATTGGTATGATTTTAGTGAAAAAAATACTCCAGCTTTAAAAGCAAGGTAAATCCTTGCTTTTTTTAATTTAAGGATAAAATATTTGCGATTTTTGGACATGTGAACATGTTCTATAAAAAATGTTGGTCTGATTTTACAATAAAGGGATTTTGCTTTACAATGAAATCAATCCAACCGAGGTTGGAAATACAAATTGGCAATTATTAAATGATTGCTTCATAGTGAAAAGGAGATAAAAACATGAACAAAAAGGATAATATTCAAAAATCGGAGATAGAACGAGATTCTAGTGGTCGTTATCTCATCAAGTCATCGTCTAAAGCAAACCCTGAAACTGAAGAAATTCACAACAGTAAGTCGCAGAAAACCATTAGCAACTTGGCTGATTGTGCAATCAGTGCAAATAACAAAAAAGACATTGAAACTGTCCAGCGAGATTCTAGTGGTCGATTTCTTATCAAATCATCAAAGCTGAATCAAGAAAAAGACACAAAAAGCAAGCCTGACGGATTACAACGTGACGCTGACGGCAGAATCATCATAAAGTCATCCGGGGCAATCAGAGAGGATGTCAAGTCGAATCAGCAGAATGAAATTTCAGAATCCACCAAACAGTGGCTTGAAATGTTTGGTGACTTTGGTGAAACGGAAAAGTCACATTCCGAGAAATCAAAAACTAAACACAAAAGCTCCAAACGCTTTAAAGACCATTCGCTAAAACGTAGGAAAATTAAGCAAATTGCACGCAAGATTGAAAGCTTGAAGGATGAAACTTTAACAGGTGCCAGACCGAACGTTTCATCAATTATAAGTGAACTATTTAGCGCAAGTAATTTTATTGCAAGCTATCAAGATGAAGTATACTACTACGACAAGGCACATGGGTGCTTTGTAAAACGTGTAGCATCATATGTTAAGCGTGATCTGATGAATCAATTTTCTAATGACGAAAGGCTTGTTGTTTCGGCTGATAATGTAAATAAAGCCTACAAGCATCTGCTGTTGAACCCTGATATTCAACGAGACTTAACGCAAATGATAAATTTGCCGCTGATTAATTGTGAGAACGGTGTATACAACTTGGAAACGGGTGAGCTTGAAAAACACTCTCCGCAGTTTGGATTTACATCATACATTCAAGCAAAATATGATAAAAACGCTAAAGGCAAAGTATTCAAGCGATTTTTAAAAGATATTACAGCAGGTAATAAAGATAGCATTCAATTCTTGCAAGAAGTGATCGGCTACCTACTTTCAACATACGTTTGGGCGAAAAAGGCATTTATCTTCTATGGTGTACCGAATTCAGGAAAATCTGTACTTCTAAATGTAATCGGTAAAATTATTGGAAAGGAAAATGTGAGCAATGTCGCTTTACAACAATTATCAGATTCATGCCATGTTGCACAATTAAAGGACGCAACAGTTAATATCGCATCAGATTTACCGCAAGCACCTATTAAGGATATCGGAGTTTTTAAGAGTGTTGTATCAAGTTTGGATGTCATCGAAACTAAGGAATTGTACAAAAATCCAACCAGTCAGCCATGTTATTGCAAGCTTGCATTTGGAACAAATCAATTTGTACCTCTTAATCGACTTGATGCTAACAATGCAGCAGCATTTTTTGAACGACTTATTATTGTTCCGTTCACAAAATCAATTCCGGAAGGGCAAAGAAATTTAAGCCTTGCTGAAGACCTTTTCAAAGAGCGTGATTATATTTTAACGTGGGCAATCAAAGGTTTAAAATGTTTGGTTGAAAACAACTTTGTATTTAGTTTGACTAAAGAGTCGAAAGCTGTTTTGTTATTGTATAAATCACGTTATTGCCCGGAACAAGTGTTTTTTGAAAAATATCTTGAATTTAAGGAAGATTCACTTATATCAAGAGTAGAAGTGCAAAAGCGTTATGAGGAATTCGCATACAAAAGGAACATGAACGTTAAGTCGCATGACATACTGAACTATATCACGTTGAACTATTCACAGGTCAAGTTAGAACGTAAACGAATTAACGGTTCTAAAAATCCGATTGCTGCTTATGAAGGTTTAGCTTTTACAAAGTAAAACTTGTGCCGCTGTGCCGAATTTTTTTATAAAATTATTTGCAGTATGCCGTTATTATAGCATATTACAGTAAAATTTTCAAGTTTTTTCGGCACACCGGCACATATAACATTGAATTTAATTCATACCATTTTATAGGAGGTGATACTATGCACATTAAAATCAAACCGCCAAAGAGTAAGCAAATACTTGAGTCGGAATTATTGAAGATACTTTCGAGGAAGCCGATTAAACGCAGATAATATACATAATGAAAGTGGAAGGGAGGTGCGGTAGAATGAGAATGGCGGCATATTGTCGTGTCAGTACAGAGAAAGAGGAGCAATTATCTTCTCTTGAAAATCAGCGAGAATTTTTCGAGCAGTACGCTGATAAAGAGGGCGATACGTTGGTGAAAATATACGCTGATGAGGGTATCAGCGGAAAAAGCATGAACAAGCGTGAAGCATTTACTCAGCTTTTGGAAGATTCCCAAACCGGAGCATTTGACTATGTTGCGGTAAAAGACATAAGTCGATTTGCCCGTAACACATCTGATTTCTTATACGGTATCCGCACCTTGCGTTCCAACGGTGTTGATGTCAGATTTTTGTCGAATAATCAGACGGTTATAGGTGAAAGTGAATTTGTATTGACGGTGTTTGCCGCACTTGCACAAGAGGAAAGTTCTAACTTGTCCAAGCGTGTAATTTTCGGTAAACGTCAAAATGCGAAGAAAGGTCGTGTCCCGAATGTGGTTTACGGCTACAACAAAATAGATACATATACACTTGAAATTAATGAGCAGGAAAGCTATATTGTACAGTTAATGTTTAAGTGGTATATAGAGGGGGAAGGCACGAGGCGGATAGCCATTAAATTAAATGAAATGGCTATCCCGACAAAAAAGCAAGCTAAATGGGTTCCGAAAACAATACGCAGAATTTTGCAAAATCCAATATATATAGGTAAGATTATAAATAATAAAAGCGTCACAAAGGATTTCCTTTCGGGAACAAGAGAAGCAATTCCGCCGGAGAAATGGTACATACATGAACGTCCGGAACTTAGAATAATCAGCGATGATGATTTTGAACTTGTTCAGCATAAAATTAAAGAAAGACAAGAGCAATATAAAAATGACAATCCCGGCAACAGATTTTCAAACCGACACTTGTTTTCAAATTTGATTAAATGCGGTGAGTGTGGCAAAAGCTTTACCGCAAAGGTGTATCAATGGAAAAACCGTTATGTGAGATACCGTTGTTGTGTGCATAATAATAACGGTAATGCTCACTGTACAAACAGTGTCACTGTTGATGAGCAGGAACTGCTTAATGAAGTCAAAGCATATCTGCTTACGGCAATAGAAGATAAAAAAGCGTTTGCGGATAAGTTGATGAAACAATATCAAGCGCAAACAACAAATGTTGATGTGTCCAAATTGACTGATACAAGACAGTCGCTTGAAAAACGTCGAAGTAAATTTAAAGAAATGTTTGCGGCGGATATTATCACAATGGACGAACTCAAAAAAGAAATGTCAGCTATTGATGAGGGTATGCGAAGTATTGACGAGGAATTAAAAGCGTATGATGAAATTCAGAAAAAAGCTACGCATATTGATGATATTCATAAAGATATTGAGCAAATTCTCATGCAAAACGAATATACAAACGACGATATGCGGCGGATAATTGAAAAGATAGTTGTGTATCCGGATAAGTCGGTGGAGATATTTATGAAGTAAAATATAACGTTGATAAAGGTAAAAAATTATGTTATACTTACATTATACAAATACAGGAGGCGAGAATATGTTATTGACAAACGGTAAAAAGAGAATACCCATAGGCTATGAAGATTTCAAACAGCTTATAGACAGCGGCTTTTATTATGTTGATAAGTCAATGCTTATCTATGAACTTCTGCATAGCGGCGGACAGAATAACTTAATAACTCGCCCAAGACGTTTTGGAAAAACGCTGGATTTCAGTATGCTTAAATATTTCTTCGATATAAATGAAAAAGATAATGCTTATCTTTTTGACGGATTGAAAATATCAAAGTATTATGAAGAATTGGCTATGTACAGAAACACTCACCCTGTTATTACATTGTCTTTGAAGTGTGCAAAGCAAGGTGATTATAGAGAAGCGTTGAGAGGATTAAAATATGAAATACAGCGACAATTTATAAATAATAAATTTATTTTAGACAGTGATAAATTGGCAGATGACTATAAAGATGAATATAAAAAAATTTTGTCAATGGATGAAGATGCAGTATGGAGTAACTCTATACAACTTTTGAGCATATGTCTAAAACAATATTACGGAACAAAAACAATAATACTAATTGATGAATATGATGTACCGCTTGAAGATGCATATTTTTCAGGGTATTATGATGAAATGGTTAGATTTATCCGCTCATTGTTTGAATCTGCTTTAAAAACAAACTCAGCATTAGAGTTTTCTGTGATGACGGGTTGTCTTAGAATATCGAAAGAAAGTATTTTTACCGGGCTTAATAATCTTGCGGTAAATTCAATACTTTCAAATAAATATTCCGAAAGTTTCGGATTTGTGCAATCTGAAATAGACGAATTGATGGAATATTATAATATAGAAGAAAAATCACAACTCATGAAAAAATGGTATGACGGATATTTGTTCGGAAAATCCGAAGTATATAATCCATGAAGCGTACTTAACCAAACAAAAGAGTGGTTTGATGATAAAGATATATTGGCAATGCCATGGTGGGCGAATACAAGTTCAAATAATATTATCGGAACATTAATCAGTCAAGCAGATGATGAAACAAAGGGTATTATTGAAAATTTAATTCATGGCGGAAGCGTAGAAACTGTATTAAAAGAAACAGTAACGTACGGTGATTTGACTGAAAATAATGAAAATATATGGAGCTTTCTGTTCTTTACCGGCTATCTTAAAATCAAAGAGATAGTCAAAACAGGTGAATTGACGGGCGAGCCTACAATTTATTCACTTGTCATTCCTAATCTTGAAATAAAAAGCTGTTATACAGATATAATAATTCAATATTTTGAAATATATAAAAAGGCAATTAATAAAGATAATTTGTATAAAGCCTTGCTCGGACGTAATGCACAAAGTTTTGCATAGCAAATAACTGATTTGTTGAGAAAAACTATAAGCTATTATGACAGTACGGAATCATTTTATCATGGCTTAATATCAGAGTTGCTTTCGGGTAATGTATACTATAAGGTAGAATCAAATCGTGAAACCGGTGGCGGGCGTAGTGATTTGGCTTTGTATCAACAAGATGTGGCACAAAATGCAGTGATTTTAGAATTTAAAGTGTGCGGTAAAAGTGAAACGGCAGATGATGCCGCAAAACGTGCTCTAAAGCAAATCAATGACCGTGACTATGCGTCAAAAGCAAGGGAAGATGGCTACAAAAATATTATCAAATACGGAGTGGCATTTAAAGGTAAGATGTGCTATGCGATTGTTGAGTGATGATGAATAAAAATGGTTGTTCAAAAAACTGTATATGGCAATGCTTGAGACTACAAAAATGGATAATGCCACTTAGAAAAGGGACAAGGTTTGTAAAAAAAACTGTTAATTACGCAGGGCGGACGACTTACTTGGCGTATATTTTTACAGATATATAGTGTAAAAAATGTGGCATTTTATAAGACGAATCTTGATGAGGAACTACGGGCAACATTACAAAAGGGTAGATAAGTAAAATTTAGCTTATCTGCCTTTTTGTAATATAGCACGGATTTTCTTCCGCGTCAAGAGCGGT
>OJNH01000440.1_pt1 | contig 37351 bp, 34 predicted proteins | sample 1597361 | NCBI WGS metagenome assembly OJNH01 (sample SAMEA2452136, study PRJEB22498) | human gut metagenome | biome: human feces; feature: human gut; material: feces | place: Australia | collected 2012
TTTATGCGGGAGTATAAATTCAGTGCTGGCTAGACACGACTTTTACTCCCACATTGGAAAACATAGAAAAAGAGGATTAAATTATTTTGATAATTTTTTCCTCTTTTTTGAGATTATTTATACAAAAACATATTCATTTAAGACAATTTCCTCAGCCATATTTTTGTAATTATTCATTAACTTTGTCCACTCAATTGGATTTAATTCTTTACTTTTTTCAGACAGTCTTTCATCGCTTTTGATATAATCATCCATTAGTATTTTGTATAAACTTTCACAAGAATCACTGACTAAAAGAAGATGATGAGTAAGTTTATTTGTCATCAATAGTGTTTCATAAAGTGCTTGTTTGTTTTGTGCAATAAAGTGTAATCTTAGTATTCCGTATTTGCCAATTCTTCCACATTCTTCCTCTTTTTCTAAATATAAATTTGGTATTAAATAATCTTCTTGTCTTGTATATTTTATTTCCATAGTTTTATCAATCCTTTCTTAATTTTAAACATTTATTAGTTCTGTTTTTGGTATAAGAATTAAAGTATCAACTATATTGTTGCCTTCAATATAAGGACAATTTATTATTCCATCTACATAGAAATGTTCTTTCATTAAATTAATATAGTTGTTTAATTCTTCTTCAGAATATAGATTATTTTCCATTTTTTCTAATGACATAATGGTATAATCTTTTTGTAATTCTAATAATTTTTCTTTATTAATTTGTTCTTTATAAGTTATACCAATATTATTACAGGTGAGTAATTCATTTAAATAATCAATATAATCTTTTGTACTTTTTGAAATAAATTCTTCTGTAAATTTAATATTTTTAATTTCAATATTGTAGTTATCATCTCTAGTTATTTCAATAGAAGATATTAATCTGTTTATCAATTCTTTCTGCGATTTTCTATTTAAACTATCAAATAAATAAGAAAAACTTAAATTGTTTTTAAAAATAATATCTTCATTATCTTGTTCATAATCTAACTTTTTAAGAAGTTCAACTGTATATTCCTTAAAATCATTATCCGGATCAAGAGTAGTTTTCTTTTTAGTTAGTTTATCGATTTCTTTTTTAATAACATCATTTTTATGATTAATGGTTTCTACATCTAGGGTAGAACTTAAATATAAATCAACTAATCTTTTTTTTTGAACTTTTAACTTTTCAATGGCTTTTTCTATTTCTTTTACTTCTTTACTTTTGGTAGAACTACAAGTAATAATTTCATTAGAATTATCATACATAAATCTAGTTAATTCATTTAAAATCCTTTTTAATTTATCTTCAATTTTATCTGAATTATAGTGATAACCATAACCCTTACAATTAGTGTTTTTACATCTTAAATGGTAATAAATTTTAGTATCATTCTTATATTTTTTGAACGATTCACTAGCAGCAAGTATCTCTCCACATAAAGGACATTTAACTAAACTTGCAAACAAATGAATATGTTCTCCATAATTAGGATGTTTATTCTTTTCTAGATTTGCTCTTGTTGTGTTCCAAGTATTTATATCAATAATAGGTTCACAATAATCTTCAACTCTTAAAACATTTTGCGGTTTTCTTTTATACTTTCCATACTCAAATATGCCAATATAAATCGAATTAGTTAGTATTTTATAAACTCTATCTGCTTTCCATTTGCCTAGTTTTAAATAAGCGTTATTATCTTTCATAATAGTTGCAATATTTCTAGTAGAATGTCCTTTTTTACATAGTTCAAATATCTCTTTAACAACTTGTGATTCAATAGGTTCTACTTCTAAATGACCAGTTTCTTTGTTTCTAATATAGCCATAAGGTGCTTTACTTGGGTGTATTTTTTCAAGTGCCATTTCTTCCATTGCTCGTTTAGTTCTTGCCCCAATTTCTTTCCTTTCACGTTGACCGAATACTAAATTCATACCAAATATCATTTCACCATTAGCAGTAGATACATCATAAGGTTCAAGTATTAATTCAATCTTAACATCGTGTTCTTCACAGTAATTAAGTAGCCAGAATCCATCATAATTATTTCTAGTTAATCTATCTACTTTAATAGCAATCAACTTATCAATTTTCTTTGATTTGATATCTTTTAATAATCTTTGCATTTCAGGTCTCATTAAATCTTTACCAGAATGTCCTGCATCATTATAGACATCCACAATATCATAATTATTCTTTTCACAATATTCTTTTATCATTCGAAGTTGTGAATCAATAGAATAGCCATTATCTCTTTGGTCATCAGTAGATACTCTTACATAAACTCCACATCTCATAATTTTCCTCCTTTCCTCAAATTTTGAGAAATATTAAATACCTCTCATATGTTTCCTCACTTAAATGCAAAAAAGTGTACCCTAAATTTAAAAATTTCTTAAAAAAGTTTCAATTTCTTTCAAATTATACTTTTCTTTACGCTCTTTAATGTAGAATGGTTTATTACTAATTTCATTTACTTTATATTCAAATATAGTAATAGTAATGGGATATATAATTAGATACTCAGTTGGTTCAATAAACTGCAAATTAGTATTTAGAAGAACTTTAACTTTTCCTTTTTTAGTTTTATAAGTAAATTCTTTAATAAGTTCTAGTAGTTTAGGATTAGGTTTGAGTTCTTGGGTAATTTTAAATTCAAGCATAAAAAATGTCCTCCTTCCTAGAAAGAGAACATTATCTTTATATTTGGTAGAACAAGCCTTCAAGCCTGACTACGGACAAAATAAAAACTTACGAACTTTAATTAGTCCGTAAGTTGTCTTCAAATGGAGCGATAACAAAGGTTATTCGAAACTCCTAATAGTAAAAGTTGATAAACAACTAATCACCAAAATAATAATAACATACTTTTAATGAATAATAAACAAATTTAAGAAAATATATTCTAAAATGTAGTTAATAACAAAAAAATATGGTAAAATTATTATAGTTTCGTATCATTTAAAATGATACTTTTTTTTATGGAGGTAATTATGGTTTATAAAGAAAGTGAATTAAGAAATATGTCTTTACCAATAAGTACTACGGAGCATGAAAAATGCAAGCATGCAATTGAAATGGTAAAAGATGCATTAGTGGCTGGCGGATATATTTTGAATAAGAGTTTAAGTAATTATAGTAGTGAAAAAGAAAGTTATGCATATTATTTTGAATTAAGAGATAAAAATTACTCAACTGTGACAATATTACTTCAAGGATCGTATGCTAATAATACAAATGTTAGAACATATAGTGATGTTGATATTTCTATTGTATGTAAACCTATTCTTCCAATTGATTTTAACTTTTACAAGACTAGCATTTTAAAAGCATTAGTAAATAAATTTGGTATTAATGAAGTAAATAGAAAAAATAAATCTATTAATATTAAAGGGAATACATACCGAAAATCAATTGATGTAGTTTCGGCATTTCAAATTGATTCAAAAGATATAAAAAATGGTATATATTTTTACACAGATAAAGGCATAAGAATTAATAATTATCCATCTAAACAAATTGATAATGAAAACAGAAAAAATGCTGATACAAAATACAATTTCAAAAAATACGTTAGAATTTTTAAAAGTTTAAGATATACAATGGAAAATTGTAATTATGCATATGCATCAAAAATTGGTTCATTTCAAGTTGAATCACTTCTTTGGAATTTACCAGATGAATGTTTTACTGAATATACTTATTATCTCGGATTTGGTGTACAAGCAATAATTAGATACTTACTAGATCACAAATATTATGTAGGTAATTATTATGAATCAAATGGAGTAAAAGTATTATGCCCAACTAATATAGATTCATCAAATATTAGAGGTTTTATTGATGAATTAAATAGATTTTTTCAGTATGATAAGGAGAATTAAGATGGAAAAATTAACAAGTTATTTAAAATATTTAATTACAATAGCAATATTATTATTTGTTTTATTGAATAAAATTTTACCTCAAAAAGAAATAATGGATTTAATTGATATTGCAGTAATTGTTGTAGGAATTGGTTTTACAATATATTCAAAATATATTTGGAAAATAAATCCATTTGAAAAAACTCCAAAAGTTTATGGTAATTATAGTGTTACTTTTATTTCAAATCATGATAAGAAAAAAAGAAAGATGGATATTTCTATTGAACAGACATTATTTAAAACAAAAATAAAGATAATAACAAAGGAGAGTAATAGTATTTCATTAGTTGCTAATATTAAAAAAATCAATGATGAGTGGAAATTGATATATACTTATGAAAATACACCAAATATTCTTGAAAGAAATCATAGTGATATACATTATGGAACTTGTATTTTATCAATAGAAAATAATAAAATAATTGGTGGATATTATTATACTGACAGAAATACATCTGGCGATATTAAGTTTAGCATAAAAAAATATAATTTATTGAAAAAATAATAGAAATATGTGTTATAATATTACTCAATTACTCATTTGTGGGGGGTTAAAATGGAAAAATTAGATGAAATAAGAAAAACTTTAAACTTTTATGTTTGCTCAAATGAATTAAAGAATAAGATTATTGATGAACCAAATAATTATAGTGTAGCTGATCACTTATTTGGTAGTATGATATTAGCAACTGCTATTGATTCTGAATTTAAAGAAGCAAATAATTTATCAAAAATATATAGAATGTTGCTTCTTTCTGAATTTAGTATTTCGTACCCTAATTATGATTTCGAAAATTTAAAATTAGGAAAGCAATATACTAAAGAAATATTAGAATCAAGAGATATGAATACTGAAAATGGTAAATTAGTATTCAAATATAAAATGTTAGATCTTTTATTAACTAAATTAATTAGAGAAAAAGAAAGTAATATTACACCATCAGAATTAATTAAAGAAGGAAGTACTATTATATCTTCATTATGCGGTAAGCAACCTTATGAATGTGAAGAAATATTTAAATTCTATTATTTAAACTTTAGATTAAAAAATAAAGTAAGAACTGGATGGGATAGTAAACATTGGAATGTTAAATCAGACAGAATTGAAACTATATCTGAACATGTTGTTGGAACTATAGGTTTAGCAATGGTATTAAACTCTGAATTTGAATATAATTTCAATACTGATAAAGAACTAAAAATGTTAGTTATACATGAAACAGGTGAAACATTAATTGGTGATATTACATCATTTGATGGAATAACACCAGAGAAGAAAAAAGAAATTGAACATCAAGCTATGAGAGATGCATTAGGTAATCTAAAAGAGAAAGATAGTTTATTAAATTTATTATTTGAATTTGATGAACAAGAAACTCCAGAAGCTAAATGTTCACATTATTGTGATAAAATCGAAGCTGATTTACAAGCAAAGATTTATCAAGATAAAGGAATGCATCACTCATTAGATGATCAAAAAAATAATGTTGTTTTTAATAGTTCAAAGGTTCAACAAATGGTAAAAGATGGAGCAAAAGATGCATTTGATATATGGTATGAATGGGATAAAACTATATATGCAGGTGATAATCAATTCCCAGAATTTGCTAATATATTAAAAATTGCTAGAGCAAATAATTTATTATATTTAGACAAAGTGGTAAGAGAAAGAATAAATCTTACAGATGAAGAGCATTCATTTTTATCACAAGAATTAACTGATACTATTAAAGGATTGTATAAAGATGATAATATAGATTCTGTTTATTTAACAAATTATCAAGATTCAAAACATAGTAAGGGAACATTAAATATAGTTGTTTTATTAGAATCAGGAGCAGATTATTATACTTATGACAGATTAATGGAAAAATTAAATTCTAAAATAGCCGAAGGTAATAAGACAGGTGTCAATGTTGCATTTGATTATGACTATGAAAATAGATATTCAACAACTGCTATGAATCCTAGTGAAGTTCACAGAGTTGAGCAACTTGTAGAATCTAAAATATTGTTTGATAAAACTGGAAAACTAAGTAGAGTTCAAGAAGTAATGAAAAAATATGGTCATTTATATGGATTTTATTTAGTTGATTATGTTCCACCAGTTGACGAAACGGTTTCACATAAATTGGTTAAAATAAGCAAATAAAAGATGGCAATGAGGTTATCTCTCAAAGTCATCTTTTTCTTTACTTAAATCTAATTCTTCAATGTCATCATCTTCTAAAACATTATCTTCATACATATCATTAACAACATCGATATATTTATCATCTTTATCATACCAACTATGAAGTTTGCTATGTAGAAATGATATTAGTTTTTTAAACTTGTCTTTCCAGTAATTAAGAGTATTTTGTATATCTTGTATTTTAGATTTTAAAAATGATATTTCATTATCTTTTTCTTTAATGGTATAGTTTAAAGCCTTAACTCTTAAATTAAGTGCCTCATTATTTTCAGTTAGAGTTTTAATCTTATTGTTCTTATCTTTTAATTGATCGTGAGCATTAACTAATGTATTAGATAGAGTTTGTATTTTATCATATTCTTTATTAGTGTTATCAACTTGTTCGATAAAGTCGATAAAATAATCTTTATCTTCTTTTGATAAAATATAATTATCTTTATTAAGTTTAGATGTTTTTAATTTATCAATTTTGTCTTTTATATCTTTAGAGTTTTGTTTTAACTCTGAAGATTTTTTGTTTGCTTGTTTTAAGTTTTCAGTATTCTTTTCAATTTGCTTTTTCATTTCAATATAGTTGTTCATATCAGATACATGAATATCTCTATTTCTACCTTTTTGTTTTTGTTTTAAAGTAGAATCTAAACTATATACTTGATTAAATTCTTCAATACATAAAGTTCTCATTTTATCTTGTAATCTTATTAGAGATTCTTTGGTAAATACATCAGATTTACCGACTTGTTTTTCCATACCATTTTTATTTTTATATTTTATTGGAACTCCGACAATATGTAAATGTGGGCTTGTTTCATCGTAATGAATAATAGCACTAGCTACTTTAAAGTTGGGAACCAATAATTCTAAATCATCAACCTGTCTTTTATAAACTTCTGACATTTTCTTTTTAAAGTTTTCATCTTTCGTATCCCAATATTCTTTATCTCCAAGTTCTAAAATAATTTCACAGGCGAGATCCTTTTTCTCATTATTAGATACATTATCAAAATAGTTATCTATCATACGACTAGGTCTAGATTGTTTTGAATTATATTCTAATCTTACTTCTTCAAACTCACTTAAATATAGTTCTTTTACATCATCAAGTGGAGAAGAAGTGCCTCTAACTATTTCTATTAGTTCTTGCTCATTATCATATTTCCTATAATTATGTTTATCTACTTTTGATAATTTTCTTACATTTTGAATAGCATTATTTGGTAAAGAAGTTGTTCCACTTAAATTATTTTTACCATTTTGTTTAGATATATTTTTTCTATTTTTATCACTACCTAAATGTAGGGAATAAGCAAGTTCTGACATCGTTTTCCTCCTTTCTAGAATTGACCACTTGAGTGGTCATTTTGGTCATCCAAAATTTCTAACCCCCTAGGAATTTTGTACGTTCCATACAAAATATCCAGTGGGCTAAGGTTTAACACCTTAGAATCCGTTTTTTATTCCGTAATAACCAAAACTTCGTAATGGTTAAAACTACATAAAGTATTAATTTTTAAATTGTTATCGCCACTTTCATTTACTTCGTAAACAAAACGTGCCACGCATTTTAAAAATATTCTTCGGTAACATTATCGGGTATTGTTTCAAATACATCTCTAATGTTTACCTTTATATCATTCGGATTATTCTTTGTAGCAAGCATTCCCATTGATAACCAATTCTTATCTCCATTATTATCATTTTGTAATGGGAACACTCTAATAGGAACTTCATTTCTTTGAAGCGGTCCTATATCTAATTTTTCAGTTTCTTTATAATAAGTTCCTTTATATAAATTAACTTCATAATATTCGTTTAATCTGTACAAGTGTTGCATTACATCTTTAATTGGTAAGTATTCGCTATATCTTATATTTGTATCGACACATACACCATTAAAATCGTATGTAAGAGGTCTTTTCTTATCAATATAACCTTTCTTATATAATTCTTCAAAATCGCTATAAAAAGTGCTTCTAAAGTTAATTTGCTTAACTTCATATTTGTTTCCTTTAAGTTCAAGTTCTATATCATCAATATATCTCATAACAATATCGGCTCTAGTATCTCGATCTAGTAAATCCCAATTATCATTAAAAGCATAATAAGATATTGGTAGTTTAACTTTATTGATAAAGTCCATATCTCTTTTAAGTAATATATCTTCAGTAGTAAAACTTAATTGTTCTGCTTGTGAATTTTCTAGTAGTTTAGAATTAATAATTTCAATTTGATTTTCAATTAATTTAGTTTCTTGTTTAAACTCATCTTCAGTAAATAATTCATCAATATATGCTTTTCTAATTCTATCTCGTTTATTATTTAAGTTCTTTAATTCCTTTTCTAATTCTTGCTTTGGATTATCTATCTTTGATTTTAAAACTGGTAAGAAAAATTCATTAACAACATTATCGTATTCTAATATATCTGCAAGTAATACTTTAATCTTATCTTCAATTTTATCTTCATGAATATTGTTTTTACAATTCTCACATCTATAATAGAAATACCATTTATCAGATTTAATTTTATGTGAAGCACCACCAGCAAGTATTCTTCCACATTTAGGACACCTTAATTTTTGTAAGAAGATATAAGTTTGTGTTCTCATGTAGTTCTTTTGATTTTTCTTCTTTTGAACTTGGCAATTATCCCACATTTCTTTACTTATTATTGGTTCAACAACATCCTTATAATAAGTTGGATTCTTTGTTCTTTTACCATGTACATAATCGCCTTTATAAACCTCATTTGAGATTATTCTTAATATTCCTGTATCTTTCCAATTAGTTCTTCCTAAAACTTGTTCTTCATTAAATATAGTAGCAATATTGTAATAAGATTTACCTTCAAAATATAAGTTATAGATTCTTATAACAATATCTTTAGTAAGTGGATCAGGAACTAATTTTTTATTTTCATGTTTATAACCAAGTGGAGCACGAGCAGGAATATTACCAGCTTTTATTGCATCAGCTAAACCAACTTTAGTTCTTTCACTTGTTCTTTCAATTTCGTTTTGTGAAACACAAGTAAGTATTCTAGAAATCATTTTACCATTTGCATTAGTTGTATTTATATCATCATTAGCACAATCTAAATAAGCATTGTTTTCTTCTAAAAATCTTATAATCTTTTCCCAATCAAATACACTTCTTGTAAGTCTATCCAACTTTAATACAACAATAGTATTACATTTTTTATCTCTTATATCTTGTAATAGTTCTTCAAAAGCAGGTCTTGTATTACCAGTTTTAGCCGATATACCAGCATCTTTATAAATTTTATATATCTCATAACCTTTATATTCACACATAGCCCTTAATCGTTTTTCTTGTTCTGGTAAACTAAATCCTTCTCGAGCTTGATCTTCGGTAGATACACGAATATAAATACCAACAATTTTCTTATCATTATTCATAAATCTCAACTCCTTTTACTAAAAAAGAGGAGACAATAGTATCTAGTAAAGTCTAAATACTACTGACTCCTCATCAAATTCAATATTATAAAATTTCGATATCTTGTGTTTAATTTTCATAGATGTACCTCCATTTCTAGAGCATACCTCTTTCATTGGTTATTTATAATATCACTTTTTTATGATTTGTCAATTCCCTGTTTAGGGAATAGTAGCATTTAGATAGTTTTTAAATAATCTTCTAGTTCTGATAATTTTATCTTATTAGATAAATTCTCAATAAATATTTCATTAGAATAGTTGAAAGCAAGAAATGTAGTATTATTAATAATTATTCTATGTGGTTCTATATAAGTTAAATTAGTCTTATCAATTTTTCTAATACTACCATTTATAATAGTAGGTTTATTATTAGTAAAATCACAAATAAACTCAATTTTCTTTCTTAATGATTCTTCTAATGATAGTTCTTCTTTAATAATATTTACCATAGTTCCATCCTCGTATAATCAATCTTATAGAAATTATTAATCTATTTGATTGATCCTTTCTATTTATATTTTTTTTGAGTTATAATAACTCTTGCCTGTGGATTTGTTTTTACCATCCTACAGCTTTGACTGTTTAGAAAGGCTCTTACCACAGACTTTTTATTTTAATTGTTGATTAGTTAGTTAACGCTTTGACGTTTTATGGGTTCAGCGAGGTTACAAGATAAGAAGCATTTGTGGTAAACATACAGGCATTAAAAACTAATCAAGGAGGTGCTGTATATGATATATGTTGGAATAGATATATCAAAATACAAACACGATTGTTTCATCTGCAAAGATACAGGTGAAGTTATTGTAGAAAATTTATCGTTTACTAATAACAAAAAAGGATTTCAACAGTTTTTAGACTTATTGAAACCCTATGATAATTCTAATGTCCATATCGGTTTAGAAGCTACTGGACATTATGGTTTGAATTTGAAATTATTCCTAGAAAAGAATAATTATAATTTTATGGAATTTAATCCTCTTTTAGTTAAAGAATTTTACAAATCTTTATCTTTAAGAAAAACTAAAACTGATAAAGTTGATGCAGTAGTTATTACTCAAAAACTAATGTCAGTTCCATATAAACCAAATTCGAAACTATTTTATCATAAATATTCAATTAAGTCACTTACAAGATTAAGAGAAAATTTAGTTAAACAAAGAAGCAAGTACAAAGTACAATTAACTAATATTCTAGATATTATATTTCCTGAGTTTAAACCATTCTTTAGTAATTCTTTTGGTGTAACATCTTTATACATTTTAAATAAATATAAAACACCTGATAAAATTGCTAACATGAGAGATTTTGATACTCTTAATAAATTATCTAGAGGTAGTTTTACTTATGCTAAATTTGTTAAACTTAAAGATTTTGCTAAAAATACTATTGGAGAATCCAATGATATTTTTGAAATAGAATTATCTTCAATTCTTGATCTTTACAAAAATACTGATGATCATATTAATGAATTAGATAAACAAATTTCTACAATTATCAAAGATCTTAATCTACCAACTCTTTCTATTCCTGGAATTGGTGTAATTTCTTGTGCTTCAATCATTTCTGAATTTGGAGATATTTCTAAATTTTCTAATCCTAGCAAAATGTTATCTTTTGCTGGTCTAGAACCTGGTATTATTGAATCAGGCACTATGTCTTCCAGAGGTAAAATGGTTAAGCGTGGGTCAGGATATTTAAGATATTCACTAATGAATGTTGCTCTTACTGTTATTCGTTTTAATAATATTTTCTATGACTATTACTATAAGAAAATATCTGAAGGCAAATGTCATAGAGTTGCATTATCACACGTTTGTAAAAAACTTATTAGAGTTATCTTCATCCTTGAAACTAAAAATATCCAATTTGATCCGTCTTTATTGAAATAATTAATTATTTAATTTTTTCAAAATTTCACTAACGTGAAATCTTTTTGGCATGGGATTCTTTTCCTTATTAAATTTTTTTAGAAAAACTATTGACTTTTAATAGTTAGCCTTTCTTTTTAAGAATGGAATAGTTTTCTAAAATACAAAAAAACTAATCCATTTCTAGATTAGTTATTTATCAAAACTCGAAAAGTTCGAGCAGATTTCACTATGGAGCAAGTGAGCGGAATCGAACCGCCCTCTCAGCCTTGGCAAGGCCGCGTACTAGCCGATGTACTACACCTGCATAATTTGGAGGGCCTAGTCGGATTTGAACCAACGATCAGGGAGTTGCAGTCCCATGCCTTACCACTTGGCTATAGACCCAAATGCTTTTTCGCATAATCATTATAACAAAAAAAACTTTCTTTTACAATATTATATTAAAAAAAACGAGATTTAATTACTCGTTTTTTCATCTTTATTAACAAATTTTGGCTTCATAGTTAATAAATATTCTGATAAACTTGTTTCAATTTCAACTAAACTTCTTGGATCTAAATTTGATAGTTGAACCATTTCTTTTACAGTATCAATATCTACTTTTCCAAATATTAATCCTTTATATACTTGAAAATCATTAAATAAGTCAGGTGTTATTGAATTTATTCTATAACCTGGAACTACTCTTTTTTGTGCAATTAATATTCTTTTATTTGTAAATGCAATTACACATGTTGAAAATATATCAAATGGACTTGGATTTTTTTGAGCTGGAAAAATATATATAACTTCTTCATCCGCATTCAAATGTTTTTCAAGAACCTTTAAATGTTTACTTAATCTAAAAGCAATTGTTAGTGGATACTTCTTTAAAAATTCACTTACCCTATTATATAAATCATTATTCATAAAAAATTCACCTAAATCTTTCTTTCCTATATTATATAACAAATTAAAATTATTTACAATAAAAAGAAAAAGAGATTTATTCAATCTCTAGATTTTCGTATTCATCTAATACTTTTATAGTTTCTACTGCTAAATATGCTGCTTTTGGATTATCTTTATTATATTCTTTTAATAATTCTTTAGCATCTTCCATACTAACAAAGAAAGCTCTTAAATCATCTCTTTTTTCAGTTCTTGTTAAATTAAAATACTCTATATCATCTTTTGATGTAAAACCAGTAAAATAATATGTATTAACAAGTCTATTAACAATAGTACCATCACTTGATTCATAATCTCTTAAATAATTTTTTACTAAAACAAATGGAGAAATATCATCAAGCATAATATGTATATTAGTTTCTTCTAATAATTCTCTTTTTACAGCATCAACAGGAGTTTCAGTAACTTCTACTTTACCACCTGGTAAAAAGTATACTCTTTCAAAGTGACTTAAAATAAATTCACCATCATCATTTCTAAGAACTATTCTAGCTTTATCTAATACTTCTGTTATTTCATCATCTTTTAATTTACCTTTGTTGATTACTATTTCTTTCATTATTCTCATCACCCTCCTAAAACATCTAATTTACTAATTTTATTATAGCATTTTATATTATCTCGTATACATATTTGATATTTATTTTACGCATTATTTACAAAAAAAAGACTTAGTTTAATTTACTAAATCTTTCTTTAATCCTATCTTTACCCATTAATCTTAATAATTCATATAAATCAGGTGTCATAGAACTTGATGTTAATGCTACTCTAATTACAGTAGAAACATCTGCAACATTACCTTTAAATGCATCTGGATTTTCTTTATATTCTTTCATATTACCAGCATATCCTAATTTTTCACTTAATTCTTTAATCTTATTAAACCAAGTGTCTTTATCATCATTTTCATCATAATATTCATCTATATATGTATTAATTATATTTTTAATTTCTTCTTTATCAGTAATTTTCCCAAAATCATAATTTTCAAAATATTTATCAAATAATTCATCATACATATACCAAATTTGTTTTTTAGCATCTGCATATGTTGCATAATCTTTTCTTGGTTTCTTTTGTTCTCTTTCAATATTAAATATAGATTTTGAATAATCTTCATATTTAACAAGTAAATCATAGAATTCAGTATCAAATTCTTTTGAATAGTTAAGAACTCTATCATATATTTCATCCTTTGTTAACTTACTCAAATAATTTTTTGAAATGTTAAATAGTTTTGGTAAATCATATGATATTCCTCCACTTGAACCTATTTTCTTAAATTCAAATTTAAAATCATCTATACTTGCATCTTTGTTGCAATCAAACCAAGCCTCAAAGTTTGAATTTGTTATTGTAGCAAGATAAAGCATTACAGCTTCAATTGGAATTCCCTCTTCATGGTAATAAACAAGTCCGAATTCTGGGTCTTTTCTTTTACTTATTTTTCTTTTATTACCTGTTTCTTCATCTACTTTCATAAGTGGTGCGATATGTACATATTTTGGTGCTTTAAATCCAAGTACATTAAAGAATTGAATATGTTTATTTGTAGATGATACCCATTCATCACCTCTTATAACATGTGTTGTATGCATTAAATGATCATCTATTGCATGAGCAAAATGGTATGTTGGAAGTCCATCATTTTTAATGATAACTTCATCAATATCATTTTCTGGCATTTCAATTTTACCTTTTATTAAATCATTTAATACTACTGTCTTATAAAAATCACCTGGAGATTTTAATCTTATTACAAATTTTTCTCCATTCTTAATTCTTTCAATAGCCTCTTCTTTTGGAATAAATCTATCTTTTGCCCATCTTCCATAATAACCTATTCTTTGTTTTGATTTTTCTTGTGTTTCTCTTATAGTATCTAATTCTTCTTTAGTCGCAAATGATGGATATGCTAAATCTTCTTCTATTAATTTTTTTGCATATGCCCAGTATATATCTTTTCTTTCACTTTGTTTATATGGACCATATTTTCCTTTTTCAGTTGTATCACTAGTCATACCTTCATCAAAAGTAATATTAAAATCTTTTAACACATTTAAAATTTTTGATACACCATTTTCTACAGTTCTAGCAGTATCAGTATCTTCAATTCTTAAAAAAAATACACCATCTGTTTGTTTTGCAAATTGTTTAGCAATAAAACATTGAAATAAATTTCCCATATGTGGAAGTCCTGTTGGACTAGGTGCATATCTTGTTACTATTGCGCCTTCCTTTAAATCTCTTTCTGGATACATTTCTTCATATTCTTGCCAAGTATGTTTTACTCCTGGTAATAAAAATTCGGCAAATTCTTTATTTGTCATAATAATCAACCCTTTCATTAAATAAAAAAAGCCTATGATTATAAGGACGATTTTTTCGCGGTACCACCTTACTTCATAGACTTTCTATGCTCTCTTTTGCTTTTAACGCTTGCTTGCGGTTTAAACTCCAAAGCTTCTTTCAAATACTCATTATATCTATTTACACCATACATAGACTCTCTTTGATAACTTATATTTTACTCTTCTTCTTCCTTGTTTCTAAATGTATTTTAACATATCAAACCATAGTTGTAAAGAAATTATTTTGTAATTTTGACTTTTAAAAATTTTTAATATATAATACTTCGAAGAAATGGAGAGATTACATATGCTTAAACCTGCTAAAAGAAACAAAGACGAAACTAATACAATATTAAAAAATATAAGTGCATATGCACAAAGTGTTAATTCAGAATATTTAAATACTGATGTTATTAATGAAAAAATTAATGCTACTAGTAATATAGAAGAAAGAAAAAGATTGATGGGAATTAAAAAAAATTATTTAAAAATATTAAATTTTTTAAATAAATCTGATATCTGTCAATATGATTTACCAGAACTACCAAACGGAAAAATATATCTTTCACAAGAAGTTTTTGAAAAGTTACAATCATATGCTAAAAAAACAAATTCTAAAGATCATGAATTTGGTTGTTATTTATTTGGAAAAGAAATTAAAAATAATACAATTTTATTTGATGATTTCAATAAAACTCAACCTCAAATTTTTTCTACAGAATTTAATACTTCAGAAGAAATGGAAGAAGAAATAATAGAAAAAATTGATAGTAAAAAAATAGATTGTGTTTGTCATGTCCATACACATCCATATCGTGGAGGAATGGTATATTCTAGTACACCATCTAATTATGATTTATTTACATATGCTTGGTTTCAGGAACAACATTATAATCCTAACAATAGAATTTCCTTTATGGGTGCTTTAATAACACCTCCAGAACCAGGAAAAAGTACATACAATGATATTTGTTTTATATTCTATGATAGAAATACTAAATCCTTTTATAAAATAACAAATATTTGGTATTTTTCCAAAAACAAAGAACCTATAAAATTAGAAAAGAAACAATATGATAATGACACTAAAAAAGTCATATTACTTTATCAAAAAAATGATATAAAAACTGGAAATTAAATTTTTCCAGTTTTTTTAATGCATAAAACTACTTTTAGACTATAAATCTACCGTTATTAGAACATTACTTATAAAATCAATTATTTCCTTCGCAAAATCTTCTTTTTTACATATAAGTTTTCCGCTAATTTGAAAAAACATATCACTAGCAAGTATGTTCAAATAAATTCCTTTAAATTTCTATTCTATTACCTTTATTTTTTCAGAAAGTGTTGAATATAAGTATGTATTAACATGTTTTTTTGTTTTATTTTCAATATATTTCTTATAACCATTTAATTGCTTTATATAATTTTCATCAATTATATTTTTAAGTTTGTAATCAATAATATCTATATGATCAGGATATATAAGCATTAAATCTATTATTCCATGATATTTTTCATTTTCTTCTTCATAAACAAATTCGTATTCTTTATATATTTGTGCATTTTTTATATTTTTTAATAAATCATTATTTAAAAACTTAATAATTTTATTCTTTATAAAATTATCCATATTATCAAAATTTGGATTTATAAAATCAGTTACTTCAAGAGCGTAATGCATATCAAGTCCAAGCTTTATTGAATCATTTTCTTCTTTTGTAATTAATTTAGTCATCTTTTTAGAAAACGTTTTTTCATCTAATTCTTCATTCTCAATCAAGATTTCTTTTATATCTAGTTTCTCATCTGTTTTAGTTATATAATCCAAGTAATTTGTCTGTTTTATTTTTTTATAATCTTTAGTTATATCTAATTTTTCTATATCAATATTAGTTATATAATCATTAAAATTAGTAATTACAGATAACATTATATCCTTAAATGATCTATATTTAATTCTATCTTTACTCTTTTTACCTTGATTTAAATCAGTTACTAAAATCATTTTTTCTTTTGCTCTAGTAAGAGCTACATAAAATAATCTAATTTTTTCACTTATTTCTTCTTTAATATAATCTTCTTTTAATAAATATTTATATATTGTATTACTTATTCCTTCATCAAAATATGGTGAAATTATTCCATATTTATTATCAAAAATAAATTTATCATTTAAATCACTAATATTAAATTTTGAATATAATCCAGAGTAATAACAAATATGATATTCAAGTCCCTTGGATTTATGAATAGTCATTATCTTAACGCTACTTTTTTCACCACTATTTCTATTTATTTTAATATCATATCCTTTGGTAGTTAAATCTTTTAAATAATTTATAAAATCATAAATATCCATATTATTATCTATAAAACTAGTAGATGAATTAAGTAAATAATCAAGTATTGTTATGTTTGAGTTAACATTACCTATTTTTGATATATTTTCATATATTTCAAATGTATCAATTATTTCTACTATTAAAGAATTAATATTTACATAATCTAATTTTTCACTTACACTCTTTGCATTTTTATATAAATCATTATCCTTAAATGAATTATTATTAAATATATCAAATATCTCTTCATCACTCATTTCAAATAAGAAACTTCTTGCAACTGATATAAACATATATTTAAACTCAACATCTAAATTTTTTTCATAAATTTTACTTATTAATATTAGTAAATTTTTAAGTACTTTTAATATAACTTCTTCTATTATTGATTCATCTTTTAAAATGGTAAGTGGAACATTTAAATACTCAAATATTCTTTTATATAAATCAAAGTTACTAGATTTATCCATAAGAATAACAAAATCATTATATTCTGCATTTCTAATAACAAGTTCATCTTTATCAAATATTTTATAATTATTATTTATTTTTTCTTTTATATCATTCGCAATTATAAATGCTTCAATTTCTTCCTTTTTAAATAATCCTTTTGAATCATATTCATAATTATATATTTCAAAATCATTATTTTGATTTAGTTTTCCTTCATCATTATAGGTTAAATTTCCAAATACCATTTCATGTGATTCTTTATAATTTGCGCCACCAATTTCATTATCCATAATAATTCTAAATACATCATTTATATTGTTTAAAACTTCTTCTCTAGATCTAAAATTTTTATTTAAATCTATCTTTATTCCACCATTATTATTTTTATAATTATCATACTTATTTTTAAATATGTATGGATTTGCATTTCTAAATCTATATATTGATTGTTTTATATCACCAACCATATATACATTATTATTTGAAATAAGTGAAATAAATTCTTCTTGAACATTGTTTGTATCTTGGTATTCATCTATCATTATTTCATTTAAACTATTTTTTATTTCTTCTCTAGCAAATGGAAATTCTTTTAATATTTTTATTGAAAGAGATGCTACATCATTAAATTCATACATATTATTTTCAAGTTTATATTTTGTTATTCTATCATTTAAAAGTGTTAATATATCTATTATGCATTCTACATATTTCTTAGTAGATAAAATACTTTTATATATTTCATCTGTTGATTCATATATACATATATTTTTAAGTTCTTTTATTCCTTCATTTATTTCTTCTTTTAGTTCCTTTTCTTCATCTGATAATTTTTGCATTCTTGGCATACTTACTGATAAGTTTATTTTAACATCTCTATAGTTTTCACTATTTAATAGTGGACTTAACGAATCAAGTAATTTAGTATAATTTTTCCCATCCATTAAAAATGATAATTCTTTTACATTTTCTTCTATTTTTTCTTTCTTTTTAAGAATACTTTTTTCAAATAAATTTATATCATTTCTTATTTTTTCTTCATTAAAATATTCATTTATATATTTTTCTAAATATTCTTTCTTATCTGTTTTAAGTTCTAGTTTTGAATATATATTTAATAAATAATTTCTTATTTCTTTGTCATCTTTTGTGCAAAAAGTACTAATAAATTCTTCAAATTTTTCATTTTTTTCTTCATATAATTCTTCAAATATATTATCTAGTATTTCCTCTTTTTTAATTTGAACAAGTGTTGAATCAGTAATACAAATATTCTTTGGTAAATTAAGTAAATAATGATATTTTTTAAGTACTGATAAGGAATAACTATCAAATGTAGTTATATATGCTGAATCAATTAATTCTAATTGTGCTGAAAGTGATGGTTCTTTCTTTATTTTTTTTCTTATTCTTTCTTTCATTTCTTTTGCAGCAGCTTTAGTAAACGTTAAAATAAGAAGTTCATTTACATTTACTCCTTCTTTTAATTTTCTAAGTACTCTTTCAGATAAAACTGCTGTTTTACCAGATCCAGCTCCAGCAGATACAATTATATTTGTACCATCTTTATTTATCGCATCACTTTGTTCTTTTGTCCAATTTGGCATACTTTTCACCTATCTTTTCGTATATAAAAATAGTACCATAAATGTACTATTTTATCAATTGATTATTAATTAATTTTTTGTTAACTTTTTATAATTTTTCCCTTGTATTATAAGCATTATTACTATATAATTTTATTAGGAACATTTAATGTGAGTGTCGTCCTCCAATCTTTAAAAAGAAAGGAGGTTGATATTGATGAAAATTAAGACTTTTATAATAAAAGTTTTAAAACTCATTGCTATCATTTTATTACTTTCTACATTACTAGTATTAGCAATAAAAAAATAGACACTCATCATCTTTGATTGAGTGTCAACTCATTAATTTAGAGGCGACATTCACTCGACAAATTAAATGCTCCTCTTTTTTATTTTATGAAGTTTCCTTCATCTGTATACATAATATCACATATTTTATTTTTTTTCAACTTAAATCTTTCACTTTAGTACTATCTTGTCATATGACTAGATTCAAGTATTTCATCAATCATAGCATATTTTATTTTTATTTGATTTCTTTGATTATTTATTTCGCTAATAAAATCTTGAACTTGTTCTTCAGATAAACTCTTATCACGATTTGAAAGTAACAAAGCTTCTATTTGATCTAATTGACTAGAAATCACTTGAAAATTATCCGGATCAATCATACCAACTTTATTTATTTCAGTGTTAGTTTTTACCAAACATTCTTGTAATTTTTGATCTACACTCAAATCAACATTTTGTTTTATTTGCTCATTTATTCCTCGTATTTGGTTTAGTTTATTTATTCCTTCATAATTCCATTCAGTACAGGTTCTATTTAAACCTCCCAAGTTGTTTCGTTCTGAAAATTCTTTACATTTTGATAAAGTTTGAGAAAATATTTCCAAATCTTGCTCAGTTTTTGCATTTCTTAGCATTGAATTCATGTATGAAGCAATTTTAACACTTGCTTTTGCTTTACTTTCTTGATTCAACATAAGAGGTAAATTATCGATAACGATTTGACTATATTGTTGCATATTTTTGCCTCCTAATAATAGATATTTTGTTCATTAGAATTTAAAATTTCATCCAATAAATCCTTTTGTTCAATTAATGATTTTTTTATTGCATCAATAGTTTGCTCTTTTGACCCACCTGGATTTGCAATAAAAGCTTTTTTACCAAAAAATTCAAAATATAATCTACTATAATATTTATAGTTTTCATCTATATCATCAATTATACTATCGACTTTTTTATATTTACAACCAATATCATTATTTATAATATCTTTTGGTATTCCTTTTTTGTAAAAAATACATTGCTTTTTTTTATTATTATAAAACTCGCAACCTTCGCATTGAAAATTCAATATTTTATATTCATTATCATTATTATAAACAAACTTACCATTTTCCATATTACTTAATCCTCCATTCTTTTTCTATATTATAACATTTTTTTAATACAATACATATACTAACTTTTATATTTCTTTAAAATATACACTTCTAAGTTCTCCACTACTAGTTTTATATGTTTCTACAAACTTATAACCATCACTAATAAAATTATTAATACTATAAATATTATCTGGATGAACTTTTGTAAATATATATCTTTTATCTATAATTTTACAATACTTATCTAATAATTCAATCATTTGTTTTTGAAATTTATTTCCTACATATTCTGGATTAACCATAATTGGGCCACAAGATCCAACTAATTTTTCATCATACTTTATAATGTCTTATTATTTGATGGAATATATAACATAGAACAAACTATTATGTTATTATCATAAAAGTTAAATAGTCTACCCTCATTATTAAGAATATTTTTTAATTCATTTAAGAAAATTCTCCTAACCACGAAGGTTCTCTCATATTACTTACCATTTAATTTACACTATTACCTTTTAACAATCTTTTAATATTCTTGTATTTTCTTTGCTAAACTTTTTATATTTTTTTCTAATTCATCTACATCAGTTTTATCATCTGAATTTATTTTTTTATCTATACTTTTAAGTACATCTGGAAGATCTTCTCTATGACGACTAAGATTAAAAACATAAAATTCATTAAAAGATTGAACAAATTTTGTTTTATATTCACCAATAGCATAATAACATATTAAAAATACATATTCTTTATTATTTTTATTATCTACCATTTCTTTAAATTTTTCTATAATTTTTTCTTTTTACTACTCTTGAATCAGTCATTACAGCATATAAAAAGTTACCAATTTCTTGATTTTCTGCAAGTATTTTCATATCTTCTAAATGATATTTACTTTTTAATGAAACAGGATTAGTAGCTAAAATATTTATTCCCGATTCTGGATAGGAATGAGTTAATTGAAGTGCTTTTGAACCATATTTCATAACTGTATTTAAATCAATTTTGTGATATCCGCTTTTTATTGAATCGTCACATTCTGCTATTGTTGCGATTGCCTCTTGAACAATAGAGTCATTTTTTTTATCACAATTATCTTTTGCTGTAACAAGTAGTTCAAAATCTTCATCATGATATGGACTATTTATAAAATCAGGTTCACCAATTATCCATAATGGTTTTTGAGCACAATCTGCTTTTTTTAATGTTTCTATATCTTTATAAAACTTCTCACTTTTTAAAAATTTTGGTGTAACTAAATATTTAAATAAATGTTCCCATCCTTTTGCATTATCAATACTTACAATTGCATTTACCCTATTTAAATAATCTTCTGTATTTAATAAATTTCCATCAATCAATAATTTAGTATCAAATTTTATTTTTTTCTTATCAATATTTAAACTTAAAATATTTTTAATTTGTAATTTATTTAACTTGGATATCCATTTTAACATTTCTTTTGTTGATGAAAATTCTCCTAATAAATCATATATAATTATTTTATCAACAATATTCTGTGTATTTAGTTTTCTTTTTCTCATAATCAAAACCTCCCAATAATCAAATTATATCACATTTTTTTAAATTAATCTTCCTTTATAACATAATGAAATATACCTGTATCATTTAATATATTTTCTTTTATACTATTTGGAAGTAAATTACATTCATTTAATTTTGATAGTTCAATCCACTTAAAATGATGATGTATTAGGAACCCATTATCATTTTCTATTCTATTTAAATCAAAATTTTTTAAATCTGCTACTTCATTTAATTCAACTTTATAATAAAAATCTATTTCATGAGTTTTATCTTTATCAAAATTAGTAAAAAAATTCTCAATAATACCCATAAATTTAACTATCTTAAAATCAAGATTTGTCTCTTCTTTTATTTCTCTAATCATACCTTCACTAGATGTTTCACCTAAATTTACATATCCACCAGGTAAACAATATGATTCTTCTGTTCTATATTTATCTACAAGTAATTTACCATCATGAATAAATACAGCTGAAACTCTAAATTTAAATTTTAAATCGTCTGTTTTTATTTTAATATCCATTTATTATGCTCCTTATAAAAAATCCAAATTATTATGTTCATCTAAAAGAACAACATCTTCTTCTTTCATAAAACAAATATCACTGTATTTACAAAAACTACATCCAATATTATCTTTTCCTACCCTCTTAGGATTTATATCAAATTTAGCATCTAATATATTATCAAATGCATTATCTATATTATCTTTTACAATTTCTATTAACTTATTAATTTTTTCTTCTGATAATACCTTTGAATATGCATAAAATCCATTTTGTCCAAATTTCAAAGATTTTACTACTTCACTATCTGTATATGAAAAATCAAATTTTGATGCTAATTCTGGCTCATCAATTGTATAACCTAATAATTTTAAATTATCTTCTTTTTGTTCTTCATATGTCTTTTTTGGATCTCTAACTATTTCATTATTAAGAATTTTTTGTAAATAGAATCCTATTACTTCAGCATTCTTAAATAAACCTTCTTTTGCTAAATAAAGATAAACAGGAAGCTGCATATCAATTCCATATATTGTATTATTAAGGTTTGTATGTGGAAAACCCGTTTTATAATCTATTATTACAAGATATGTTTTATTATTTTCTTCTTTATAAAGTAATTTATCAATAATACCCATAAATGTTAATTTAATATTACCTTCTTTATTTATGTATACTTTATTTTCATAAAGTGATTTATCTAATGAATTAAAACTATTTTGTTTATTAATTGTATCTATAATAAATCTTAACTCTTCTTTTAATTTTTTCATAAAGAATTCTTCTTTATTACTAAAATCATATTCTTTTATAACATTTTCAAATTCTAAATCAAAATCAAAGTTTTCTTTAAATGCTTTTGATAATACATCATGAAATATTGTACCTATACTTTGCGCAAATGTTTCTTCAAACTCAGTTATTTTAAGTATATTATTTAAATAATATCTAAATGCGCATCTATTATAATTATCAATACTTGAATAAGATAATAATAATTTACCATTTAAGCTATCATTAAATTTTTCTTTATTTATACCCTTAAACTTATTATCATATTTTAAATAATTATCATTTAATCTATTTGCGTGCAAAATACCTAAATCTTTATCATTCTCTCCAAATTTTATTAAATTATCTAACTTTTCTGAAAGTAGTAATTCATTATATTTTTTAGAATAATTATATTTTTTTTCTATATCTTTTATAACATTTAAATTCATATCACTTATTAATAATGATGGCATATAACTATCAAAATTAGTCTTTAATTTATATGTTATAAATAGATTTTTTATTGATATAATACTATTTATTATTGCATTTTTTTCTAAACTATTTTTTTCATATGATTTTTCTATATTTAATTTTTCTTTTTCAATATCACTTAAATAATCCTCATCTTTATATATTTTTGGAATATTACCCATATTAAATCCAATTAAAAACACATGATCATTTTCACTTATTATATTATCTTTTAAATCTATTATATTAACTGCGTTCTTCTTTTTTATTTCTTTTAAATGTTTTTTTGAAAGTTCATTTTTAAGTATATAAATTAATATATCTTTTTCTTTAACAAAAGTGTATTTGTTTAATATTTTTATTATTTCATCTACAATATATTTATTACTTAAAATAGTCATATCATATTTATTCGTTATAAAATCTAATGTTTCATCTATACTATTATTTTCTAAAATATCAATAAAATCTTTTGCGATTAAACTTGATTTTATACTTTTATTATCTTTTATATTTAAGCTAATATTAAACATTTTAAACATTCTTTTTATATCATTTTCATATTCACTTGTTACATTACAAAGTTTTATATTATTAATATCAACTCCATTATTTAATAAATCAATTATCTTACTTAATATAAAATATATTTCATCCTTTATATCATCAAACTCATAAACATCATGATTAAAATCTAATACATTTTTATTTATAATTTGTGCGTTTATTCCTTTTTTCTTTAAAATATCTAAATCAAACTTACTTATATAATCATAACCATATATTTTTATTTTTTTATTATCTATTAACTTATCAATATTTTTATCATAAATTAAAAGATTATTTTCTATTAATTCATTTTTTATTTTAGTTAATTTATTTGTTTTATCTGATACATTATTAACCGCATATTTTAAATTATTTAAATATATATTTGCTACATCATAATTCATATCATATTTTTTTATTAAATAATATATACTTCTTTCATCATAAGTAAATGTTAAAGAATCAATTAATTCTTTTAAAGACATAAATTTAATATTATAAATTTTATCTAAACTTGATACTTCTTTTATAGCATTTTCTTTCATATTATTTGGAAGCACCAAAATCATATTATTTTCTATTAATTCTTTTAACATATCATTCACCTTTTTAATTATAACATAACAAAAAAAATACGCCTATATTAGTGCATTTCTTTTTTATATTTTTTTATATGACTAGGTTTTATTATTTCATGAAGATATGGTACATCAATATTTTCTTCTATTGAATTTAATAATTCAAATATACCAAGTATTTTTTTTAAATATTTTAATCTTTCAAATCTACTATTAAAATCTAATTTTTTATTTTCATCAAACATATTTTGACATAAAAGCGTATATATCATTAACATAAATGACAACTTGTCCATTTCTTTAGTTACCTTTTTTATTTGAATATTTTTTTCTTTAAAATAATCATATAATAAACAAGAAATCATATCATTTTCTTTATCTCCAATACAGCAAGATAAAGCATCTAAATAATATGGATTACCATTTTCATCAATTCTAATGTTTCCAGCATGTAAATCTGCGACAACAATTTCTTCTTCATGAATTTCTTCTAATGCAATAGAAGACTTTATAAATATACCCATAATATCATTTATATTATTATATTTTTTAAATATATCACTAAGATCTACTCCATTAATATATTCTTCAACAGTACCAACAAAACAACCACAATTTATAATTTTTGTATCAGGTACAATCATTCTTTTTATATGGTTTTTTTGAACTAACAAATCTAGTTTTTCAGATTTGTCAAATAATTCATCTAAATATCTTATTTTAAATATTTTATATAATCTTTTTCTGTTTTTATCAACATAAATACTGCTTTCAGAGCTTTCTACATTTAACTTTATTAGTTCATTAAAATCAATATCATGGTAATTTATCTTATTCATATTTTTCCTTCTTCTGGTTTAGTATTTTAACAAAAATATAACCCAGAGTCAAACTATTCTAATATCTTTTTTGAATCAATATCTTTTCTTCTATCAAATATAACAATTTTATCATTTATATCAACAGTTGCGAGTAATATATCACTTACATTTTTTCCTTTCACATCTAACTCATGTAAAAGCCATTTTTCATCTTTTCCTATGTTAATTAAATTATCATTCATTATATTTCCATCAATTATTACATTAGCGCATAATCCTTGTTTTTCTATTTTTAAATTCATATCTTTAATATTTACATTTTTATACTCACCTTTTGGTAAAAAACTAATTTTACCATTTGCTTCTAAAATAGCAAATTCTACTTCGCTAATATCAAAATATCCCATTTCTCTTGCTTGACTTAAAATATCATTAACATCAATCATACTTTTTTTCATATTTTTATAAATTAAATTACCATGTTCTAGTAATATCGTAGGTGAACCTATAAAGAATTTTCTAAGTTTTAAACTTTTTAATGTAAGTATAGATATTATATAGGCAAGAATACCAAATACAACAATCGCAAGCATTGCGTTAAAAAATTTTGCTTCTAAATTAATAGCCATTTCAGAGGCAAAATTACCAATAGATATTCCAACCACATAATCAAATAAACTAAGTTCTGATACTTGTTTCTTACCTAATAATTTTGTCATAAAAAATAATGTTGTCATAGCAATAATGCATCTTATTACAACCTCAAAAGCATCATTTTTAAATAAATCCATATTAATCACCTAGAATTAGTATGGATTTATTTTCTAATTTAATACAAATACACCAAAATTTAAATATGATGCGAATAATAACCATAATAAATATGGTATCTGAATATACGCTGCTTTTTTACTTATTTTATAAAAAGTTAATATCATTGTAATAACTAAAACAATAAGCATAAGTATCCAAAGAAATGCAAAAAAGTATTCTTTAAGTCCAAAAAATATTGGTGTCCAAAGTGCATTTATAACAAGTTGAATAAAATATATTAATCTCGCATTTTCCTTTAATTTATTTTTACTTTGCATAATAATATAAATAGATATTCCCATAAGTAAATAAAGTATTGACCACGCAATAGGAAATACAACTGATGGTGGAGATAATGGTGGTTTATTTAAAGTGTTATATGTACTCATACTTTTAAATACAAATATACTTGGAAGAACACCAATTAAGTATGTTATTAATATATAAAATATTAATTTTTTTATATCTAGTTTTTTCATATTTTCCTCCTACCTTAATAATATTTTAAATATCTTTTTTTATGTCATATACACTTGGACCTTTAATAACATTACCATCAATATCAAATCTTGAACCATGACAAGGGCAATCCCAAGTTTTATCCATAAAATTAAATAAAAGACTACACTTCATATGTGGACATAAGTTTCTAATAACATGTTTATTGTTATTTTCATCTATATATACTCCATAATTTTTCCCATTAATATTTATAAATTTAACCCTATCAGTATAAAAACTTTTATTTTTATTTATTTTGGTTTCAACAAATATTTTTGTTATATTTAAAGTATCTTTTATAAAATTTATACTTCTTTCTAATGTAATTTTTCTATTTGGCATAAATAACTTAGAAAATTCATTATCTTTTTTTAGAATTAAATCTGATAATATTTTTCCTGATAATACACTATTTGTCATTCCCCATTTATTAAATGCAGTACTTATAAAAAGACCATCTTCTACTTCACCAATAATTGGTAAATAATCATTTGATATTAAATCATGAGTACTCCATTTATAGTTAACATCTAAATTAAATAATTTTTTAAATTTATTATCTAGTTCATTTTGTCTTTCTTCATAATTTATATGATTAGACATTTTATAACTTTCTGATGAAAAAATTATATATGAATCATCATCTTTATAATACCTAATTGAATAAACTTCATCATCTACATTTATAGCATTAAAATTTTCTATTTTATCTATTTTAGACGAAACTACATGTGATTTTTCTACATGCGTTTTAAATGGTATTAAGCCTGGACAAATAAAAAATGGATATTGTGTTGTTACTACTACATATTTTGCTTTAATTATTCCCTTAGTAGTATTTATGGTGTATTTATCGTTATCCTTTTTTACATTAAGCGCTCTAACATTTTCACAAATATTTATCTTTTTCTTTATTATTTCACATAAAGAATACATGTATTTAACAGGATTAAATACGTATGTATCACTTACTTTTAACGAATATTTACAAGGAATATCAATTGGTAATTTATTTTTTAATTCTGATTTTATATCTGATTTTTTAAGGAAATTATATATTTTGTCAATTATATATTTATTAGAGTCACATGTAGTAAATGCATATGAATCATTTTTTGTTAAATCACAATCTATATTATTTTCGTTTATTATATTACAAATTAAATTTATTGCGTATATTTGAGAATCTAAATATTTTTTTGCGGTTTCATAATCATATATACTTTGAATTTTTGTACATATATCACTTTGAAGATATGTTAATTTTCCTGTTGTATAAGCGCTCGCACCATTACCTATTTTTCCTTCATCTATCAAGCATACTTTTAAATTAGAATCTTTTAAAAAATATGCAGTATTTATACCAGATAAACCTGCACCTATTATTAAAACATCAACATCTTTTTTAAAATCATTATATTCATTATTTTTTTTAATTTTTTTCCATAAAGACTGATTCATTATTTATCACCTATTATATTTTTTTCAAAAAAAAATAGATTATACATATATAACCTATTTTATCTTTAACTTAGGGAATGCTTTAACAAGTCTCTTTTTTGCATATTTAGCATTATTCATTATAAAGTCTTTTACTTTTGCAGTTATTTCCTCTGTTGCATCCTTTTTTATATTTCTTACAGTTGATTTTAAATTAAATATTACTTTTGTAGACATACATAAATCAAATATAAATACTAATGCTAGTACTATTGAAATAATAGTTAATGCTGTACTTGGAATATGAGACAATAACTTTAGAAAGAATGGATTTACAACATACATAATAAGCATTCCACCACATCCAAAAGGAATCATTGTTTCAAGACATATTCTTCCATTAATATTAAATTTTCTTCTAGTGTAATCCCACCATCTAATTTTAAATATTTTTTCCATAAAATAACTTGTTGAATATTCAAGAACTGAAAATAGTAAAATACTCATAATAAATAAAGTTGGTGGATCATTTATGTATCTATTTAATAATATAATCATTAGTATACTTCCAACTCCATATATTGGACAATATGGACCTACTAAAAATCCTCTATTTACAAATTTTCCTTTTTCAAGTAATTTTCCAATTACTTCAAGTGACCATCCTACAAAAGAATACATCAAAAATAATAAAAATATAATTCTAATATCATAACTCATAACTTACTCCTACATAAATAATTTATCTATATTAACTTTTGGTACTAATACATTTATTTCTTTTGAAATATTAAATTTAAATGTATTACTTTTATGCTTCATTTCTTCACCATCTAAACACCATGAATCATTTAACTCATCATAAAATTTTATTTTCATAGAATTTGTTTCATAATATTCAAAATCAGGAATACTTCTTATATCAACCTTTTTTAACATAGATAATTTTTTTAATAATTCTAATTTCGATTTTACATTGCAAAATAATACTTCAAATTTATTATCATCAAGTTTTATATCTTTATATATATCATCTATTCCTGCGATTGATGAACTATTTGTAATAAATATGAACGAATATTTACCACTATATTCTTTGCCTTCTATTTCATATTTTATATTATATGACTTAAGTTTTCCACCAAATTGTTTTAGTGCGGATATAATATATGCATTTCTTCCATACTTTTCTTTTAATTTTCTAGGTGTATCATATGTTACATTAACAAAACTACCTATACCACAAAAATATACAAAAGGTCTATTATTTATTTTACATATATCTATATTCTTTATTTCACCTTCTAAAAGTAATTTTAGATTATTGCTTAAATCATTACTATATCCATACATATTTCCAACATCATTGGTTGTTCCAAGTGGTAAATTTGCGATTAAAAGTTTGTCTTTTCTTTTTAAATTACCTGATACAACTTCATTAAAAGTTCCATCACCACCAGCTGATACAACAAGGCATACATCATTTGGTAGTTCTTTTACTATTTTTGATGCATGACCTTTTCTTTTTGTATATATTACACTTGGTTCATAATTATAAGATTTTAAGACTTCAAAAATAGTATTTATAGTAATATCATTGGTTCTTTTTTTCCCACTCTTGGCATTATAAATTACAATGCATTTATTCATCTATCTCTCTCCCAATATTATAATTATATATTTTTTTAAAAAGAAAATCATTTAATTTTACATTATTTTACATAAAATTATTTAGAATTTTTACCAAATCTTCTATCTCTATGATTAAATGACTCAATTGCCTTATCAAATTCTTTTTCATTAAAATCAGGAAATAATGTATTAGTAAAATAAAATTCACTATATGACATTTGATAAAGCATAAAATTACTTACTCTATATTCACCACTAGTTCTTATAAGTAAATCAATTGGTGGTAGATCTTGATATAAATATTCATAAAATTTTTCTTTAGTTATATCATCTTTACTTATTTTGCCATTATTAATATCATCTATTATTTTTTTTGTACCATCTATTATTTCTTCTTGTCCACCATAATTTAAACATATATTTAATATACCTTTAGTATTATTTTCAGTTTTCTTTACAATTGAGTCCATCGCATCTAATACGTTTTTACTAAGTGGTTCTCTTTTTCCAGAAAATATTACTTTTATATTTTCTTTATCTATTACTTTAAACTTAGTTTTAAACATTAAAATAAATAAATTCATTAAGTAATCTACTTCTTCTTTAGTTCTTTTAAAATTATCAGTTGAAAAAGCATATACACTTAAAACTTTAACACCTTTATTTATTGCGTGAATTGCGACTTTTTCTAAAGTTTTACTACCTTCCTTATGTCCTTCACTTCTTTTAAGACCTCTATTTGTTGCCCATCTACCATTGCCATCCATTATAATCGCAACGTGATTTGGAATTTTAAGTTCATCCATTTTATACACCTCTATAATAATTATAAATAATTTTTAAATATTTGTATATAAGATTTATAATTATTAACTATTTCTTTTACAAATATTGATTCATTTTTTTTATTTACGAATAAATATACATTGTTTTTTGTCCTAGTTAAAGCAACATAAAATAGTCTTCTTTCTTCTTCATATGGATAATTATCATTTTCATTTAATACATATTTTAATATTTCATTATTTTCTATCTTACTTGGAAAACCATTAATCTTATTTTCAAGATTAATAATTATTACATTTTCTTCTTCTAATCCTTTTGATTTATGAACTGTTAAATACCTTATTTTTATATTTTCATTTTTTAAATAAATTATACTTTGATTTTCTAATTTAAAATTATTATTTAAATACCTATAAATATCATTATTATTTCTTCCAAGAACCATTATTCCATTATTATTTTCTGAATATATATCAAGTATTAATTTTTCAAAAGAATCTTTTATATTTTTATAATAAATTATTTTTATTGGCTTCTTAAGTTTTTTACTTGATTTTAACTTTTTTCTCATTTGATGATTATTTTTCATAATAAAATTGCCTGATACTTTTATTAAATCTTTACAATTTCTATAAGTATTTTCTATTTTCATTATTCTAGAATTTTTATAATACTTTTTAAAATTTAAAAATATATTTAAATTACAACCTGTAAATCTATAAATAGACTGAAAATCATCTCCTACACAAAATAATTTTGCGTGAGTTTTATTTTTTATAGTTTTTATTAAATTATATTTTGTTAAAGATGTATCTTGATATTCATCAATAATTATGTATTTATATGATTTAATTTTTCCTTTCTTATTTAGAAGCTTAATCGCATCATTTATCATATCATTAAAATCAACTTCATTTTTACTTTTTAATTCACTCATATATTCAAAGTATATTTCTCTTACTATTTTTATAAAAATATAATCATTACCATATTTTAATCTTTCTAATATTTCATCAAACTTTATGTAATCATAATTATTTGATTTAAATAAATTAATAAAAGTTCCTATTAGTTTTTTTATTTCATAAAATTCTTCCTTTTTTCCTAATATATTAAGTCCTGAAAAATTTGAATAAAAATATTCAGTTATAATATAATCAAGTTCATCACTAGAAGCAATATTAACAATATTTTTATTATCTTTCAAAATATTTAGAGCAAGTTTATGAAATGTAAATACATCTATATCATAGTTATAATTTTTAAGTAATGCATTTTTAAGACTATTAACTGAATCATTAGTAAATGATATACATAATATATCTTCTTTTTTTATCTTTAATATTTCTATTAAGTATCTTATTTTACCAACTATAGTAAGAGTTTTACCTGAACCTGCTCCTGCGAGTAATAGAGCGCTGTCAGATGAATCAATAACCGCAAGTCTTTGTTTTTTATCAAGTGAATAACCATTTACATTATCAAGTAATTCTTTACTTTTAAATAAATTTTCTTTTGTTATTTTATTTTTACTTATAAAATTTCTAATATATCTCATATACTTTATATTCGCTAAAAAAAAAGAAATTCCCCTAAATTTATAGAAATTTCCTAATTAATCCTTTTATACATATATGTTACTATGTATGGATTTTCTACGTTAAAAGAATTATTACTACCTTGTGCACCTGTATTGGATACGGTTGTTTTTTGTCCTGAAAATGTTATCATTGTATCATTTGTATTCCAACCAACAATTATAAGTCTACCATATCCTGTATTATTTGATGGAGCAGGCTGAACATCCCATCCATTTAGAGTACCATTACTTCCAAAATTCACTACATCACCATTACCATAATATCTTAAAGGTTGATCATTATTTGAATGTTTATGACTTCCACTCCAAGATGATACACTTAAACTTGGAATACTATGACTATGATTTGGCATTTCAGATATTGCTAACTTATGTGTATATTCTCCACCAGTAGAATTATTTGTAAATGTTTGAACCAGTCCATTACTATCAGTACCCGTTCCTTCTCCTATTAATGTCCTACCTTGTGCATACTTTTCCCATGTTCCTCCAAATTTTTCTTGTACTTTTTCTTTTGTATCATCTGTTGTACTCATGTATATACTTCCTACTGGATATATTTCATTTATTACTTCTCCTTTTATATTATCTATTTGATTTTGCATACTAGTAATTGTTGTCTTTAGTTCAAGAATTTGATCTTGAACTGTTCCCGATGCATCATAATTAATATTATCTACTACCTTTTCTGTTATTTTTTTATTTAAAGAACTTGAATTATTCATTGTCTTTACTAGCATTAACATACTTACTAAAAATAGTGTTAGAACGCTAAACATTATTATTGTGCTTGCGTATCCTTTATTATTTATTTTCATACCTTTTTTACTCCCTCATACTATACTTATTACTCTAAGTATACCCCCCCCCAGAAGCATTTTGTCAAGCGAATTTTTTATGTTATTTTAAAAGAAAAAATCACTAAAATTAGTGATTTAATTTATATAATGGTATATTAAAATCATTATTTTTGCTATTTATACTTTGAATATACATTAATTTATATTTTTCATAGTTATATTTTAACAGGTCATAACTTATATTTAATTCTTTTGATAATTTGTCCATCATTTTATTAACATCATTACAAGTAAATATTAAAGAAATTGAAGCATAATCAACAATATTAACATTATTTTTGTTTAATATTAAAAGTACATAATCTTTGAAACTTTTAAAATCTTTAAAATTAAAATATTCTAATAAATTTTTTATGTACATTGGCTGTAACTTAACTACCCCATTTAATGCTTTATTTGCGTTTGTTATACCACAATTTAAAATTTTTGCAAATTCATTTTGTGTTATTCCATTTAATATTAAGAAAGGTTTTATAAATGTTAAGTCTTCTTCTGTTTCATACTTTAATTTGTTTAATAAATCATTATAATTAGAAGCATTAAAGTAATTTAATATTTTATCATAATAAATTTTTTTAATTTTATTTTTGTCATTGATCATTAATTTTAAGTTTTTATATGAGCAATCAATTTTTTTAGATAATTCCTCTAAAGTAATACCTTCATATTCTAAATAAAATTTTAAAAACTTTAAATCAATTTTATTTTTTTCTTTAACTATATCTTTTAATTCATTAATGCCTTCCACATTAAAATATTCTAATAATTTACTCATCATATTATCATTTAATGTTTGTCTTCCATTTAAAGCATAATTTAAAATTGCTCTAGAACAACCAATATAATCTGATAACTCTTTTTGGTCAATTGATAAATATGATAAATAATCATTTAAAAAACTTATATCATTATTTTTATCTGGGATAAAATTATCAACTATATTCTTCATTTCATCAAAACTTTTGACATTTAAAAATTCTAAAATATCATTCATATATTGTTCTTTTAAAACATATTTCCCGTTTAACATGCTGATAAGATAAGTATAGTTAATACAAATACCATTTGCTAATTCTTCTAATGATATTTTTTTAATTTTAATATACATTCTTAAATATTTTGTAAATTCTTTAAAATTTTTAGGAATGTTAGCTAAATATTTTAACTCATTTAAGTTATCTATATTCAAATATTCTAAAATTTTATTAATATATATTTCATTAAAATTATATCTTCCATTTAACATACCACAAAGATACGAACAATTAATATTAATACCTTTTGCGAATTCTTCTAATGTTATTTTTTCTTTTTTCATATATTGTTTTAAATATTTAATAATTTTTTTAGAATCACCAGATTTTTTCTTTAATTCATCATAATCTTTTAAGTTTAAAAACTCTAAAATTTTATTAATATATGTTTCAGTTAAAGCACGTCTTCCATTTAATATGTCACTAAAATATGAATAACTTATATTTATACCATCTGATATGTCCTTTAAAGTAATATTTTTATTTTTTATATATAACTTTAAGTAACTAATAAATTCTTTAGAATCTATTAAATTATCGACTGTTTTTTTTAATTCATCATAATTTTTTATATTTAAAGCCCTTAATATTTCTTTTAAATATTTTTCATCTGTAATATACTTTTCGTTAAAAGTTTTACTTATTTGTGAAGTACTAATTCCAGTAATAGTTGCTATATCAACAATTTTTATTCCTTTTATATTAATATATCTCTTTAGGTAATTATTTATTTCAACTGTATTTAAAGATTTTTCAATAATTTCTATATTATCTTCATCCTTTGTTTTTTTTAAAGAAAACTCATTTACTATCCTTCTTTTATCATGAAAAGTATTTATTTCATTATTTTCTTTTTCTTCTAATTTTTTTAAATCATTTATATTATTTACCTTAAAATATTCACATATTTTATTTACTATTATAATTGGCGTTAATTTTTTTCCTGTAATATAATTAGTTAATTCTTCCTTACTTATATTACAATAAACAGATAGATATTCAATGTCTATATTTTTATTAGATAAAAATCCTATATTAAATTTTTTGTCAAACCCAGATGTTACCTTATTTTCATCTTTTATCTTTTCTATTTCATTTTTTACTTTATTATATAATTCGTCATAATTATTTACTTCCATATATTTATATAACATTGATAAAAATGATTTAGGTGGGACTTCTAAGCCATTAAAATAATTCATTATTTTGTATGCATCAACATAAAAAATTCCTACTAAATCATAAATACTAATTTTTTTTAATTTTATATATTCATTCATAAAAGATAAATTATAATTTTTCACTTATATCTCCCCTTTTTTTATCAGTGATATAGTATACATTGATATTTATTTTTTGTCAAAAAAAAGAACATAAGCATCCCGCATTATATTCTTTTTTAACATATTTACTATCATGTCATTAATATTATTTTCAAAATTTATTTTTTAATACGTTTTTTTAATTATTTATTGAATGATGAATCATTGGAGTAGCATAGTTTATTTCACTAAATGTATATCCTAAATTTATTGATTCTTTTATGATGTTTTCTAATGAATTTTTTGTAGTTTCTTTTGTATCATGCATTAAAACAACGACTTTATTTCTATCATTTTTCTTAAGTGAATTAATTACATTTTCATATACTTGTTTTTCATTTGCTCCACCTGCATCATTTGAATCAATATTCCAATCATAATACCTATATCCATTTTGTTCAACTTCTCTTGTAAGACTACTCATTATACCTTTATTAAACTTACTTACAGTATTACTAGATCCACCAGGAAATCTAAGAAATATACTATCATAACCTGAAGAAATACTAATTCTATTTTTTAACTTATTTAAGTCTTCAAAATAAGCATCTTTACTAGAATAAATCTGTTTGTAGTTATGAGAACATGAATGTAAACCTATTGTATGACCTTTTTGAATATATTTTTTTGTATATTCTTCTAGATTATTACTACATACAAGAAAAAAAGTTGCTTTTACATTATACTTATCTAAAATATTTAATATGTCATCAGTATATTTAGATGGTCCATCATCAAATGTCAAATATATAACTTTTCCATTTTCAACTTCTTCTTTGTCTTTTAATTTATTTTCTAAATCTATTTTATTTTCTGTTAATTTTTTAATATTTTTATTAATATTATTAATTTCATTATTAATCTCTTTTATTTTTTTATATTGATTATTCTTCTTTTTTTCTAACTTTTTATTCTTCTCTATAATATTTAATTTATATATAATTTTTTGGTTATATATTTTGTTAAAATTATTATATGAAATAATTATTGCCGTTGTAAATAATATTATTAATATAACTATAGTAGATTTCCTATTATTCATACTTTTTTAAATTATTTTCTAATATATTTATATAATTAGAAATATTTTCTTCCCTTTTTAAATTAAAATTTTGTTCTTCTTCTAATTTAATATTTTGTAATAAAAGATTTCTATTACCATCTAAAATATCAATTGTGAAACCATCCGCATTATAACCATTCCATCCAACAAAATAATCTAAATTTATGACTTGACCTGTCGGAATATCTGTTTGATAAATAATTGATGTATCTTTTAAGCAAGCAACACCATCACCAACTTGTTTCCAATAATTTTCACCTTGAAATATTGTACCAGTATCTTTATTATAAATATTTTCAGTTGATTCTTTATAATTTTTTGATATCCAATTATCTCCATTTGTTAGAAAATTAGTACCATTTTCGTTACTTAAACATTTTATTATTGAATTATCTGACTTATTAGTAAATGAAAGAGCCGCTATTCTTCCTTCATTCATTGAAGTGCTATTTCTATAAATATCCACAATAATTTCTTCATTAGTTCCTGTATTAAAAGAACCTTCATGCCATGCATTTCCTATT
>OJNH01000443.1_pt1 | contig 37251 bp, 33 predicted proteins | sample 1597361 | NCBI WGS metagenome assembly OJNH01 (sample SAMEA2452136, study PRJEB22498) | human gut metagenome | biome: human feces; feature: human gut; material: feces | place: Australia | collected 2012
ATCACTAAAAACACGACAATCATTCTTGTCTATATGGGAAAAATTAAAGGATTTCTCTTTGCCGTACGACACAGAGAAATCCTAATGACCGATTTGGGATAAAAGCCTTTTTGTGCAGTTTATCTTCTATGGACGATAATTTTGTGCCGATTGTGTCTTTTATAAACGATAAAACATGTATCTTTGCAATAGTTTTTAGTATTAGTACGAAAAGGATATGACAAAAGATTTAATAAAACTTCTTATCTCTGAATATCAAACATACGTATCACAAGTAGAACTCATTCCTCGTAATGTGGAACTTGTGGACGGACTTAATTATGTGTTTGTTGGACTGAGGCATGCTGGAAAATCTTACTTGATGTTCCAGCGCATAGCACAATTGATAGAACAAGGGCATAAGAGAGAGGAAATATTATATTTCAATTTTGAGGATGACCGAATAGATTCTTTAGATGTCAAAGACCTTGACTTGATAAAAACGTGCTATGAAGAGATGTATGATTCTCGTCCAGTATTCTTCTTGGATGAGATACAATTGGTTGATAGGTGGGATAAGTTTGCTCGTAGGTTAGCAGACCAAAAATATCAAGTATATATCACTGGCAGCAATGCGAAAATGCTTAGTAGTGAGATTGCAACTACGCTTGGCGGCAGATATATGATACATGAAGTGTATCCTTATTCCTTCCAAGAGTATTTGAAAGCCAATGGTATTGACATACATGAAAAGAACGCACTATTTACATTCGGCAAACAGATTGTAAAGGTGGCAAACACAAATTTTCAACATGGTGGTTTGCCTGAAACGGTGGGTATGAAAGAACCTCGTTCATGGATGAGCAATCTGTTTAGTAAAATATTCTTTGGCGACTTAGTTGCAAGATACAGGATACGCAACGATTACGCATTGCGTGTGATGATACGCAAGATGGCTGAGAGTGTAAAGCAACCTCTTTCATATAACAGAATTGCAAGCATCGTCAGTAGTACAGGAAAAAAACTAAGTACAGACGCTGCGATTGACTATGTAGAATATATGACTGAAACTTGGCTCATACTGCCTTACGAGAATCTATATGGAAAGTTGCAGGATAAGGAATCGAACCGCAAGTATTATTTCACGGATAACGGCTTACTGCATCTTTTCCTTGTTGATGCCAATACTTCCTTGCTTGAAAATATTGTAGCGATAACTCTCAGACGCAAATATGGTGATGGAAGTTATTTTTGGAATAGCAAGAATGCTGAAGTGGATTTTGTCGTTCCAGAAGAGAAATTGGCTGTGCAGGTGTCCTATTCTATGGCAGATGCCGACACGTTCAAGCGAGAAACAGATGCCCTGATAAAGCTCGATTCTGTTCTATCAATCAGCAAAATGATAGTTGTTACCATGGAGGAAGAGAGTTCGGTTGAAAAAGATGGATACCATATAGAACTTGTCCCTTTATGGAAATGGCTGCTTAGGTTCTAATAAAATTGAGGATTTTGATAAGCGAGAAGTGATGTGGAAAATCATAGGTTGTAATATCAATTTCTCATTTGATGATACGAATAAAATTTGCAACAATGCCGTTAACATTATGACGGGGAAAGATCCCAATTGCTACAGTTCGTTGGTCTTATGAATAGCAAACTACTTGACTGGTACTTAAAGCTTACAACAGAAGCAGAAGTGCAGGGCGGCTGTCCGCTAAAAACTTGGCTAGGAATTTACCTTACTGTTTCTCTCACCCCCGGCATCTTCTAATACACGAATCCTTCACCACCGGGGAAGTAAGCTGCGAACACCGTGCTGAGGAACTGGGCAATGCTCTTACGCTTCTTGCCAATCTTGAAGAATGCGGAACTGGCATACGTCATGAGGTCGACTTGGCTGCATTGGCACAGCCATCAACGACAGCGCAGCACCAACATACATAAACCTTACTTTCGCCTTATCGCTTATGGGCGATATGCCTACAAACAAGGCAAGGACCAGCGACAATGCGCAGAAGCAGAGTGCCAGTAATGCTGTTCCCATATTCTATTCTGTATTTTAATCTTTCAAACAAGCAAGCGGTATGACTTTGACTCCGTCTGGGCGTGTGTAAGCCATGCTGCCACCTGTCATAACAATCATCAAGTCGGGGTCGCGCAGCGGCACCTGCTTTTCTGTCTCATTATGCACTTGAATGAGTCGTTTGATTTTCAAAAGATGTTTGGCTCCTTCTTCTATTTCACGGCTGCCAAGTTTGCACTCTATCAGAGCATAGCGGCCATCGTCAAGATGAAGCACCAAGTCGGCTTCCAGTCCGTAGCGGTCGCAATAGTATGACAGATGATTGCCAAAACCTGGAGTATAAGCCCGAAGGTCTCGTGCACATATCTGCTCAAAAATGAAACCAAAGGTTTTGAGCTGCGTCATCAATGCTTCTGGGGAGAGTCCTAATGATGCAATTGCAATGGACGGGTCTACGAAAGCCCGTTTTATACCACTTCGAATTGCAGTCTTGCTTCGGACGGCAGGACACCAAGCTTCGATGTTGTCAATAACGAACAATTTGTTGAGGGAGGTTACATAATCCTCAAACGCACTCATAGAAAGTGAAACTTCCCCAGAGGTTGTTACTTCAGCTAACAGAGCCGTATTCTTTGCCAATGTTGAGATGTTACGGGCATACGAACGCAATATTGCACGAGTTGTCCGTTCATCCCTTTGTACGCCATCCACTCTTGAGATATCGTCACGACAGATGGTATCCACATAGTTGCGTGCAATAAGTAGCTTTGCTTTATCACTCTTCGTATTAAGAAATGCAGGCCATCCACCACGACAAGCAGCATAAATCAAGTCTTCAATCTTCATATCTGAAGTAATGCCGTCTATGTCCAAGTCTTTATTATCAAACAATTCTTTAAGTGAAATTTTTCCGTTTGACTCTCCTGACTCCCATAGACTCATTGGCAACATCTTCATTCGTGAAATCCTACCCGTACCAGAATGATGTATTTTACTTCTGTCTACAACAGTAGATCCGGTAAGAATGAATTGTCCTGGAACCTGACGCTTGTCCACCATAGTACGCACGGCATCCCAAAGCACAGGAGCATCCTGCCATTCATCTATTAGGCGAGGTGTCTCACCCATCAACAACAATGATGGTTTGAAGGCAGCAGTTGCAGCGTATTCTTCCTGCATCTCCGTATCCTGCATCTTTATGACACTTTTACTCATTTGCTCTGCAGTTGTTGTCTTTCCGCACCACTTAGGGCCCTCTATTAGTACAGCCCCGAAAGCCTCAAGACGCTCTGTCAGTTGAAGGTCTGCAATTCTATGTGAATAACTCATATCGTAACCGTGATTTGATTATGTGTGCAAAGTTAGTGATATTCAGTTATGTATGCAAGCAAAAACTGATATTTGTGGATGTTTAATACTATGAATTGAGCTGTTTTGTTGCTAACTTTTGTGGTAGTTTAGAACCAACTTTTGTGGTAGTTTAGAACTAACTTTTGTGGTAGTTTAGAGCTAACTTTTGTGGCACTTCATTTGTAATTTTCGAGGCATTTTATTTATAGTTTTTGGGGCATTTTGTCATGTATTTTTGTGGTAAAGCACTACCTTCTATCCCAATTCGGTTGTTAGGACTTATTGTGTGTGTTTTTTAGGAGAGCAGATTTTGCTTGTCTTTGTTAGTGAATAATAGCGGGCTATTCTGGGCTAAAAACAAGCACGAGGTGCCTTATAAAAAACAAAAGGCAACAAGAAGTAATAAAAAAGATACCTTTTGCGACCTAATGACCGATTTGGGCTCATAGGTCGCGTGAATACTTGGTTCGAACTCATTAGCCCAAACCACTCGGAACCCAGCTTGCTCAAATCCCAAGTCAAGACCTCCACAACCTGCAAAGAATGATATCATGTTCATTGCAATTATTCTTTCTTCGTTTATTCTTGTTACTTCTATTTGCCTTCTTGGGGTCTTCTTACCCTCAAAGACTATGGTGCGATTTTTTTCAGTGCCCCCCTTGTCTGGGCCAATGCGACGGATGACCCCTTGTTCCTGTAGCTTTCTTAGGTGCTCTTGCACGTTGCGAGAAGCGATATTTATTTCTTTAGAAATGGACAGTGTCGTCGCGTTCGGATTCTTCCAGATGATTCTAACAATTTTTGCTCGCATTGTAGATAATTTTTCTACGATGCTATCTGTGATGTTTCCTGCGATATTACCGCCAACTTTACCGCCAGTTTGTTGGTATAGCTCTGTGAGACTTTCACCTCAACCTTGAATGTCGTGATAGAAGGTTGTAAAGCAAGTGTGTGATTCTTGCCATTTTGCCATATCAGACGATTATTTCGGTTGATAACTGTTAAAAATGACGGTAACAAAGCAAATAATCGCCTAAAAATCTTCGTTAATTCTAATCTAGTTGCTATTTTTGCAGAAATCCTACGAAATCAAGGTTGAAATGATACTTAAAATCGAATTTGAAAATTTTTTCTCTATCCGAGATAGGGTGAGGATTGATTTCAGAGCTGCAAGCATCAATACTGCTCAGGCAAGAGAGTTGAGTCATAATGTGATGGAGTGGAAAGGTGTGCCTGTGCTAAAAACCGTTGGGCTGTTTGGCCCTAATGCTTCAGGCAAGTCAAATATCCTCAAAGCCATCACTTTCTGTTGTAGAATGATTTTAGATTCATATCTTCACAACGAGGGTGTGACTTTCAATTTTGAACCATTCAAATTCGATGGATGGCAGAAAAAACCAAGCAAATTCTTGATTGATTTTGTTTGCGAAGACGTGGAATATGAATATTCCTTTGAACTGACTCGCGAGCGTATTCTCAGTGAAAGTCTGTACTATTATCCCGTTGGCAGGAGGGCCAAGGTGTTCGTCCGTGATGCTGATGGCAAATACAGTTTTGGTGCTGGAGTCATGGTAAAACCTTCAGATGTTGTCACTAACACCAGTGAGAAGAAACTTTTCCTTAGCTGTGCAAGTTCCATGAATCGTGATATTGCTCAAAAGCTATATCGTTATTTCATGAATCAATTCCTATTGGGGCTTGTAAATGTGAATGACATGATGGTGTTGGATAGTTTCAATGCCTACAAGAAGGTGATACTCAAAGCACTTGAAATATGTGATACGGATATTACTGATATTGAAGCAAGGAAAGAGCAAATGCCGGCTCCTGTGGTTGTGCCTGGACAAACGGAACTATCGTACAAGCTGGTGGATGTACTTCGATTCAAGACATTTCATCGCGACCAAAAGGACATCATGTTCGACATGGACATGGAAGAATCTAATGGTACAAGAAAACTGTTCCAGATTCTGATACGACTCTTGGATGTGGTAAAGAACAAGAAGAGCATTATGATGGACGAGTTTGACATGGGACTTCACACTCGTCTGGCAGATTTCATTCTCGACTTGATCCATGCTTCAGAAAGCAGTCAGTTATTGTTTACATCCCACAACACGAACCTTATCGATGTCAAACGACTGAGACGTGACCAAATTGTTTTCGTTAACAAGTCGGAACAAGGTGCAACGGAGGTGTATTCTTTGTATGACTTTAAGGATTTCCGTGAAAATATGGATGCCGAAAAGGGATATATACAAGGACGCTTTGATGCAGTGCCTTATATTGATTCGTCGGTGTCAAGTATTAAACAATTATTGGAAGGTTGATTATGGCGAGCAAAAGAGAACCATCTCCGTCTATGCGAATGCGAAAGATCGCTATCGTCATTTGTGAGGGCGAGACAGAAGTCTGCTATATCAATCTTTTGAAAACGTGGTATAAGTCACCTATCAGAATCGTTTCGCACATAGAAGGAACGAAGATTACTCCGTCGTTGGTTGAGAAGCGTACAAAGGAACTCAAAATTTCACAATGGGATAAGGTGCACACATTCCTCATGTACGACATGGACGTGCAAGCCATCAATGAGAAATTGCTGAAATGTAAGGCCGAGATGCTACTGAGTAACCCTTGCTTTGAAATATGGTTGCTGCTTCATGCCAAAGACCAAAAGGCTGCCATTGAAACAGACGCTCTCATTAAAGAGTTGAAGAAAAGTGCTCCTGTGTGGAAGAATTATTCCAAGTCGGCCTTTACTGGTACTCAAAAGGCATTTCTGAACAACAACACGGATGTTGCTGTTGCAAGAGCTAAGAATTTGTGTGACTTCCAAAATCCATCAACAGGTATATACAAATTGATTGAATTTCTGAAAGAGGTAGGAAGTAAAAGGAATGTTGTAATATGATTAAGTCTATAAAAATCTTGAATGAAGCCTCGTTTAAAGAAGAGGTTATGATTGAGAACCTACAAAAGGTGAACATTATCTATGGTGCTAATGGTACTGGAAAAAGTACTATTAGCAAAGTGCTGAGTGATACAGAGGGTAAATATCCTGAGTGTTTTGTCGATTGGGCAGATGGTACTCCGCTTGATGTTTTGACATACAACAAGGACTTCCGGGACCGGAACTTTGTTGAAAATATGCCTGGAATCTTCACTTTAGGTGAAGCATCTATAGAAGAAGAGAAAATTATAAAGGATAAAATTGAACAACTTAACCAAATAGAGGAAGAAGGAAAGAATTATCAGAAGAATATCGATAAGCTGAAAGAAAAGAAAGATGCGGAAGAAAATGATTTAACGCTGTACCTATGGGATAATGTTTATAAGAAATATCCAGAGTTTTCTGATGCTTGTAAAGGATTTAAGTTCAAAAAATCATTTAAAGATAAACTGGTTGAATGTTTTGATTTATTTGAAGATAATGTACAGGAAGTTGAAGCCCTTAGGGAAAAGGCAGAACAGCTTTTTGGTGAAACTCCAATTTCACAAACTCTTTTAGGAACTATAAATGCCACTATCTTATTCGATATTGAAAAATCCGAATTGTGGAAAAAAGTTGTAGTGGGTAAACAGGATATTGATATTGCAGCTCTGATTAAGAAATTGGGAACGTCTGACTGGGTTAGCCAAGGATTGCAGTTTATAGAAGATGGAAGTGACGTATGTCCTTTCTGCCAACACCATACTATTAATGGAGATTTTAGAAAGAAACTGAATGATTTCTTTGATGAAGGATATAAAAAAGATGTTGCTGAAATAAATAACATGCAAGCCAGCTATCAAGCATCTTGCGACGATATTGTTTATATGCTGAAGGTTATGGTGGAGGGGCAAAAAGGTATACCAAAGAGCTTTCTTGATATAATTCAGATAGAATCTTTAATCAAAGCTCTTAATGCGACAATTTCAGAAACATTTGGGATTATGGTTCAGAAGGCAAAGGAACCTAGCAGGCAGATTACATTACCTTCAACCAAAGACATAATTGAGAGAATAAATGCTCTTATCAAAAGTGCAAATGATGAAATTGTCAAGCATAATACTCTTGTGAATAACTTCAATAGCGAGAGATATAATCTTATAAAGAATATATGGCAGTTTTTCGTTAAATCTGAATATGTAAAACTGGAAGCCTACGATAAATTGTGTAAGGACACTGTCAAGGGCATATCTGCTTTGGAAGTGAAGATTGAAGATGCAAGAAAGAGGTATTCGGAGCTTAAGGCAGAAATCAGAAAACTAGAAACTAACATGACAAGCGTAAAGCCTACAGTTACAGAAATGAATAAGATGCTGTCAGGCTTTGGCTTCACAGGCTTTCACATTGAAGAAACCGTAGAAGGCCATAATCAATACCATGTTGTAAGAGAAAATGGAGAGTTGGCGAATAAAACACTTCGTGAGGGTGAAATCACATTTCTGACCTTCTTATATTATATGCAGTTAGTAAAAGGTAGTTTTAGTAATAGTGGTATTACCAGTAGTAGAGTTTTGGTTATAGATGATCCCGTTTCTAGTTTAGATAGCAGTATTCTCTTTGTTGTAAGTACGTTGATTAGAGAGGTTTTTACAACTATTCATGAGGGAAATACTAATATTAAGCAGGTGATACTACTTACGCATAATGTTTACTTCCACAAGGAAGTTGCATTCCTGGATAGGTCTTGCAAATGGAGGGATGATGTATATTTTTGGATATTGAGAAAAAATGATAATGTATCAATGATTCAGCCTTTTATGAAGGATAATCCTATCAAGAGTTCATATGACTTGCTATGGCATGAATTCAAGAACTCTAAGGATGTCAAGTCGCATGTTGTAATACAGAATATTATGCGTAGAATCATAGAGAACTATTTCCAGATTTTAGGTGGATTTAGTCCTGAATATATTCTTGAGCGGTTCGATGCTCCAGAAGAAAGAAAAATATGCAGATCACTACTAAGTTGGGTTAATGATGGTTCTCATTCTTTTCCTGATGATATATTTGTTGAACTGTCAGATGAGCAGCTTGAGCGACAAAAAACTATTTTCAAAAAGATCTTTGAGAAAATGCATCAGTTGGAGCATTACGAAATGATGATGCGACCAGTTGCTAAAGAAGGAGAAAATAGTGTTAGTACCGAAAAGAGTTAGAATATATGCCAGCAACAAAGAATGCCTTTGAGAGGCATAAGGTGTTAGATAGATGCTTCAGAGACCAGAGCAAGAGGTATTTTATGGATGATCTGATCGAGATTGTCAATAAAGATACTTACTATTATTATGGTACTGAGGTGTCTGATAGAACCATCAGAAAAGACATCAGCTATATGATGGATAGTGAGGGCTATTCTGCCCCCATCAAAAAAGGCATAGTGGGGCATAAGGCCTATTATTACTATAGTGACCCAGACTTTTCTATTATGAATATGCCCTTAACCCAAGAGGATATGGGGAGACTGGAGGAAATGATAAGGATGCTTGGCAGGCTAAAAGGTTTGCCCAACTACCTTTGGATAGAAGAAACACTGACTAGATTGGAAGATACGTTCCATCTAGGCGAAAGGCCTGATGGCATTGTTGCTTTCGACCACAATCCTTATTTAAGAGGCATGAAGCACTTTGAGCCACTGATGGATGCTATTATGAATCAAAAAGTACTATACGTATATTACTATAAGTATAGAAAGACCACCAAGAAAAGGGAAATACATCCTTATCAATTAAGGCAATTCAACAACAGATGGTTTTTAATAGGAATGGAACCAGACATGGCAGATAAACTGCCATTAGTGAACTTGCCTCTTGACCGTATAGATAAGTTTGAAAAAGCAAAAGATGTGGTATACCAAACTTATCAAGGTATGAACTTTGACGAGTACTTTGGTCAAGTGGTAGGTGTGTCTGTCAATATCAAAGCGAAAAAGGAAAAAGTCGTGTTAAAGGTGGGATATCCTGATGCAGAGTATATGATTTCCAAACCGATGCATAGCAGCCAGAAGATAATTGAGCAGAATGAGAACTATGTTTTGATAGAGATGAGCCTAATTTTAAACTATGAATTTGAAACTGCACTGCTAGGGTTTATGAACAACTGCCAGATAGTGGAGCCAAAGAGTTTGCGGAACAAAATAAGAAATAGAGCCGAGGAAATAGTTAAAAATTGTAAATAGGAGAGAGATTTCTATAACAATGAAGTAAGGCTGCAATGTTAGACCCTACTTTTGCGGTGTATATTTGAATTAATAACAATTCTAAAAGATTGAATTATGAGATTGACCGCGAAAGAAATTATTGCAGATTTCGATGCTCATCTTCAGAAAAGTTCGAAACAGTATTATTCTAACTTCTATGTTGGAATAACAAATAACATTGAGCGCAGGTTGTTTACTGAGCACAATGTAAGTAAGGAAAATGCCTGGTGGATATACCGTACTGCTACAGACAAGGCTACTGCCCAAAAGGTGGAGGAGTACTATCTGGCTAAGGGCATGGAAGGTGACACAGGTGGAGGCACTGATGACAGTGTATATGTGTACTGCTATGAAATTATTAACACCACTAAAGAGTAAAAAAACATGCAGTATCAAGTTTACGACCTACATCAGTGTAGTAAGGGGGAACAGGTCCAAGTAACACTAAGTGGCAATGCTGCCAACGTGAGACTGATGGACAGTTCTAACTATAACAACTACAAACACGGGCGCCGCCATAGCTATTATGGCGGACTCATGAGACGTTCACCGTCTGTACTAACGATTCCTCGTTCAGGTCATTGGTATGTGACCATTGACCTTGGAGGTTTAAGAGGTTCTGTAAGATCTTCTGTACGTAAACTGCCCAGCCCTCTACCTGAATACAGAGAGCCTCCTTTGTCTTCAGTTCCCTCATTGTTGCATAAAGAGCCTATTACTATTGGTGACTCTGAAGACAGTTATATGGAATATGATGTGTTTATCTCACATGCTTCTGAGGACAAAGATAGTGTAGTACGCCCTTTAGCGCAGGCACTAGTGGCCAAAGGGCTGAAGGTTTGGTATGACGAGTTTGAGCTAAAGATTGGCGACAGTCTTCGAAGAAAGATAGACAGTGGCTTAGCTAAGAGCAAATTTGGTATCGTAGTTCTGTCTCAGTCTTTCATAAAAAAAGGCTGGACTAACTATGAACTAGATGGAATTATTTCTAAAGCCAACACAGGAGAGCAGGTGCTCCTACCTATTTGGCATGGCATTACCAAACAAGAGGTATTAGACTACTCTCCTTCACTCGCTGACAAAGTGGCCCGTAATACAGCTTCATATACGGTTGAAGAAATTGCGGAGGAAATTGCAGAGTTAATAAATGGATAGTGAAAATATTATTACGGCTGCCTGAAACATGCAGTCAACTTAATCCCCGAACGGACGGGTAAAGATAGAATATGGCAACAAACCCTCCAAGTGGCGATGGTCACAGAAACGGTATGGTACGCCAGAGAAGCCAAGTCTTAAATCCCAAGACTGGAATTTGGACCAAACGCGGTCCCAATGGACAGTTTATGGATGGGAAAAAAGACGGAACTCCATTCAACCCAAATCCTAATGACCGATTTGGGTTAATTGATATGAAGAGGAACATAAAATAATTAGTTTGTCTGGTCATTGGTCGCCTTCTCACCATTCTGCTGATTATACTATTATGCAATTATCTTGTATGTAGCAATTCTGAAGGACGTACTTACACAGATATTGATTCCATTCAACAATATAAAGTCGGCCTGCTCTTAGGAACAACTCCACAAACTCGTGTTGGTAGAAGAACGAATCAGTTCTTCAAGAACAGGATAGATGCAGCAGAGTCTTTGTATAAAGCAGAAAAGATCAAGTCAATACTAATAGGTGGTGACGAGAACAGCCTTGATGCGGGTTTTACACTCATAGGCGCGGCCACCAAGGAGGTGCTGTTTTACCGTGAAGCTATCAATGAGGGGTTCAAACTGGTAAGAAATAAGAATATCCTCACACTTAATGACATAAAACGTATACAGGAGGTGCTTGAACAAAACTCAGCAGGTTTCCGTACAACACCTGGTACACAACTAAAACGAAGCAGCGATGGAGTCGTCATTTATACCCCACCACAGGACGGTCAGCGTATAGTGGAGTTGATGAGTAACCTCGAACAATTCATCAATGGTGATGAGCTTTGCCCAATCGATCCTCTGGTGAAAATGGCTATCATACACTACCAGTTTGAGAGCATTCATCCCTTCTATGATGGCAACGGACGTACGGGACGCATTGTAAACATCCTTTATCTTGTCACTTCAGGACTGCTTGATTTGCCCATACTCTATCTTAGTAGGTATATCACTCACAACAAGGCTGAGTATTATGAGCGTATTCAAGCCATAAGAAATGCGACTGGCGACAATTCAGCCCAGTGGGAAGCGTGGATTCTATATATGCTTCGCGGTGTGGAACAGGCCGCGGAGGAAACCATTGCGCTTGTTAAGAATATAGGTAAACTGATGACGGAATATAAGAATATTATACGTCCAGTCTTTGGGGGAAAGTATAGCCATGAGCTTCTCAACGGTCTCTTTTATCATCCATATACTAAGATTGGCCATTTGGAGAGCAATATGCAGGTATCAAGACAAACCGCAGCGAAATATCTCGATAAACTTGCTTCGCTTAGCTTGCTGCAAAAGGAGCGCATGGGCAAAGAGAATTATTACATCAACACTCAGTTGATGGAACTCTTCCTTACCTTCAGTGAACAACAAGAGACTGGTAATACAGATGGTGTTGAATCTGTTCATGTTGAAAAATCGCCAATTCCTTAACATGACCAGAGTAACGTGTTAAAAAATCCCGATTTTCTTAACATGACAGGAATCACGTGTTAAGAAATCCCGATTTCTTTAACATGAAGTGCTGACGATAGAAACGGAGAACCTAAGAACAGAAGGTAAATGAGATATAATGGCAAAACGGTCATTTACGACCTAATGACCTATTTGGGTTTATCTGACTTCTACTCGTTGGGAGAGGTCTTGCGGATGCTCTGCAAAGATGTGCCTTACCTACATTTATGTAAGCAGTGGAGAGTCATCGATATAAAAATAAGGTAGGAAAGCGAAAAAACTGTCCAAAACAACAATCTGAGATAAAAAAAACGTACCTTTGCAAGTAAATAACGGTCTCAATGGTGGAGACCTCAAACAAGCAGATTGAAACAAGGCCATACAGGGGGTGGGGGAGTGCTAAAGAACAAACTTGATTTGTTTTGCGTGTGATCCTTTTGCCCTACGATGGGCAAATCCGAAGTAAAACCAGATTTCAGTCATCATGGTGCCTGACGGCATTCCTGTCTCTTGCAGGAGCGGGCTTTGCTGGCATACAGGCTGTTGACATAAAATGGGTTGACCTAAAGGTTGGTGCCTGTGCCTTGTGCGAGACCGAAAGGCGGTTTGCACATGCTTGTTACTTGATGAACATACTGGGTGAAAATCAAAGATGATGAATAAACTCATTAAACTGTCGACATTACACTCAAAGGTGATGAAGACCAATTCAAGGGACATAAAGTAGAATGGGAAATGACGCAGGATTGCTCTCCCTCCCTTTCTATCGCCGACGAAAACAATAATAGTTGCAACAAGTGTTTTCCAAATGGCATACACGTTACTGAGGCTGATGTAAAATCGGACTCGGCAATAAAGAAAATGCCCGGCGGTGAAGGGAAAGGCGGAGAAGATGATGGTTACAAACCTCTCCCATGGGGATATCTTTACGTCCAGAACAGGTATGTCGAACTCTTCCGAAAGCAGATGGAAGACTACAACCTCTCTCATCCCGACTGCGCCCACAAGTGTTTTGTACACTATTCATTATACAATTATAGACCAAAGGCCAAGGGCAAGTGCGTCGTGCAGAAACAAAAGCCTACAGTAAGCGGACTTGTATTCCTTCAGGGGGATACAAAGGGCCTTCAGGCCTTCCTCCGCTCCAACTATCCCCGATACCACCTCGTCAACGACTGCAGCACAGGTAAACCGGCAAGCATTGACCACCGTTTTATGAAGCCTTTTATGGATATCGTCATATCACATCCCGAAAATGTAACCTTCTTGCGTGACCCCTTCGTTAAATTCGCGAAAGACCACGTAAGGCTTCGGGTACTTACGGGGCTGTTCAAAGGTCTTGAGGGCTATATCGTGCGAGTGGACCGTGACCGACAGCTCGTCATGGAACTGGGAGGTTATGCGGTGGCTATACGTGGGGTACACAATGAAGACTTTGAAACAGCAGAATAATAGCTTTATGTATTCTTGTCGAAAAATATAAAAAGAAGAAGGCCGTTTTGGTGCAGCTCACAATAGTGAGATGGCACTCCGCTGCTTCATCAACTTCTTGGGTAAAGAGAAATTGCCATTAAACGAATTGAGTCCAGATCTTATGGTGGATTTCGAGGAATGGCTGAAGACCAAAGGATGTAAACAATCAACGACACGCCTCTATCTTTACCAAATAAGTTCGGTATATAATATTGCAGTAAAGGACGGAATTGTTCCAAAGTTCAAATTACTGAAAGGCGTAAGAGTCGCTTTGCCAGCTAAAAAAGAACGTGAATTGCTGTCAGTAGATGAATTACGTAGAATGCGTTATGCCGGCTTGTCCGATTCGCAATCAATGACTTTTGCCCGTGATATGTTCTTCTATTGTATCTACGGCAGAGGCATCTGTTTTGCGGATTTGGCCCATATTAGAAAAAGCGACATCAAAGGTTTTGCGCTCACCTACACCTCACAAGTGCTCACCCCACCTGTCGTCACTGTGCAATGGGACGCGGCCATGCAAGCCATAGCAAACCGCTATCCATCGACCACCGACTACCTATTTCCTATCATCAAATCCGATGACAAGATAGTGGAAAGTCGAGAAATTGGAAGGGTTCGTGAAAATATCACAAAGGCATTAAAACTAATTGCTACACGTTGCAATCTGTCCGTAGTACCCTCTTTGAAAATGACCAAGGACATCTATCTACGTGCAATTGACAATGTAAGTGTGATCAAGATAATCTGATGCTTTACGCTATAGAGACACGTAGGAATAAGACAATTTCTCTATAGCCCCTTGAACAACAGAAGAGAAAATAATCAAGTAATCGCATATACAAACGAGATAAAAATAGAAATATGATTATCGATAGAAATAAATCTTTAGGTGAAGTGCTGCACACCCACAAATTGCATCACATCGAAAAGTTCGTTGAAATAGTAAAAGCCAAGCGTGATGACATCGAAAAAGATAAAGTATATACACGCGGTATTTTTAGAAGAGATTAGTATATACGAAAAGTCTTACATATGCCAAATATATAGTATAAATTAAAAGGGGATATGGGAAACAGAATCATGAATAAAAAAGAAACATCCAATCATAAAGCAATTCCGACAACTCTATGCGCGTTGTCATATAATGATATATATGATGACTATGACTCTGTTAATGTACATCTCATTCTTGGTGGAATTCCGACAGTAGCTGTAGTTTGTCACGTCGCAAAACTACAATTTCGTGTGGCATACATATTAGGTAATACGGAGGAACAAATTAGGATTATCCGTGAATTTTGTCCTTATCTTCCTCAAAAGGAGAGATTAAAGGTAAGTAAGTTTATAAAGGAACATTATAATCAAGTTTCATTTATAGAGTCAAGTACATGTTTCTATCTATTTGCTTTAGCTTTGCAAAATTTTCAACAATATGATGCAAATGATACAGAGTTAAATCTTTGTCAAGACGAATATGAAGCAGTTTTTAAAGCTTTGCTTTACTGCAATCAAAGATGGACTGATGAACAAATGGATGGTTTATCTAATCCGTCTGATTTGACGGAGATTTCAGTACGAGTAGATTTGCCTATAGTTGAATTTAAATACCACAAAGATTTCAAGGCACAGGTATATAAAGCCATTCAATTCTTTAAGTTCGCAGAAAGTGATAATTATTACAAGACAATTTTGCCTTATTTCTACAATGATAACAATGTAAAAAGTTGGGAAGAATATATAGGACTTATAATTTCATTCTATGAATCCACATTTGGAAGCCACATTGTTACAATTGATAGTAAATACGCAGACGTAATAAAGTTCTTTGATCAGTTCATTATCAATATACAAGATTGCACTAATTTATGGACAGATTATAATGCTATTACATATTTCCGTAATCATTTTTTGTTAAAACTGAAGGCGGATACTTATCTTATTATTAATCCAAATCTTTTAGTGGATAAAATATACCATGGTTTGAAGTTTATGTTTGCTGAAACAATTAGGCTCCATTCTCTCCCCAACAAGAAAGGAAAGCCGTTTAAAGGCGGAAACCTCATCCCCGATTTTTTGTCACAACTTGGAGAAGACTTTTCTGAATCTCATTTAATGTACAGGCTTTTTCAACAGATATTTAATGGGCAAGCTTCTGTTATGTATACAGGTGAGGAATTGAAATCAAAAGGGATTCAAGCTGAACCTGATTTATATATGCGTATAGGCAATGTCTTGTACTTGGTCGAACATAAAGATTTATCCTTAGGCGACAAGTATCGGTATTCGCATGATTATTCCAACATAATTCGACCTGCAATTTGTGAGCGTATTTGCATGTATACAGAGAAAAAACATAAAGGATTCGGTCAGTTACTTTATTCGATGGAAAATATTTTTAAAAATGGAGTAATGGATAGTATTGATCTTGATGTTCAAAATGTTCAGATTGTTGTTCCTATAATTGTAACAACCGACAGAGCTTTTTCTTGTATTGGAGTACAACGAGTTTTAATAGAAGAAGGAATTAGAATGATGGATATGCATTCCATTGGGAAAAAGATATTTATCTCTCAACCCATTGTTGTTGACTATGACATATTGGTCGCCTGTGGCTATAGACTTCAGCAAGGGCTTGTTAATTTATACGAAATAATAGATAAGTATTTAAAATCCAACCATTTCAATCTATCTCCATTTAACACTTTTGTGATGGATTATTATCTCAAACAAAACAAGTTTGGAGAACAAGATGTAATATTTGTCACTGATGGACTTTTCGATAATAGTTCTGAAAAGTCTATTGTGTCTTAGAATGTATAATTCTTACTATATTTGGGCTTTCTAATCTAAAAGGCAAACTATATTACTTATGGTTCAGATGCTGTGTGGGTTGATGATATAGTATACTTGTAAGCACTCAAATTAGGGCTTAAATTTGAAAGAATTAACTTCGCTACTGAATTTTAATCATTGAATTATGTACAGCAGTGAAGATTTGAAACTTTTTCGATAAGTTATGAGCAAAACAAGCTTGCTTGAACTTTGCCATGGCGAGAAAAAGTATGAAACATTTTCGATAAGTGAGAACAATGAAAGCTTGCTTTTAAATTGTCGAGCGAAGAATTTTCGTGTCAACGAGAGCAGAACCAACCTTGTTTAAGCTATGCCGAGTGCAGCCGAAAATCAGGAAATAAATCGGATTGGCAATATGCCAACATTTTCGATAAGTGAGTACAATAAGAGCTTGCTTTTAAATTGTCGAGCGAAGAAAATGTATGAAATAGTTAACAAACAAGTGAAATTTTTAACATCTCAATATATAGGCACTTGCAAAAGTGCCTATACAAAGGGCTATGCCCTAAATTGAGTACTAACGACTCTCCAGCCCCTTAATATAACGGGACGGAAGTAATTGAGTGCTTACAAACCAACTAATACCTAATAATATAATTATGGCAAAAGAAAGTGTACTCACTACCGCAGATAAAGATGCTATTAAAATAGAGAAGTTGATATTTCATATTATCTTGAAAGATCAAGTGGCTCCAATATTTTTGGATAAAGTTATTATTACAGAGAATCAGCAAAAGTTCTTCAAAGCTCGTCTTAGTGATGCTGCCCAAGGACGGCAACATGTGTTTTTTGCTGATCTTTACTTCGTCCTAAAGCAGTGGAGATACTTTCCTCTGATGATGAAAATTTTGTGCGACTATCTAAAGAAATAGCACATCAGTTCAAGTTAGCACATACAAATAATACTAGTGACGGAGTATTTATTGTCTCTGTTGCTTCAATAGGGGAGCGGAAACTTTTGTTTTTGGTAAAAATAGATCATAAAACTATTTATCAATATCATTTAGAAGGTACACAGGCTCTTTTGCAAGAAATAAAAAATACCTTTTCAGAAGATAAGTCTGCTATCCAAAAAGTTGCTTTGATTGATACTTCCGATAGAGTTGCATGGGATGTATTGACAACAGATCGTGGAGCACGTGGTGCAGATAATTATATCACCCAGTATTTCAGAAAATTCTTAGGTGTAAATCCAAGAGAAACTGATACAGATTTAACGAAGAAAGCTTTGTCTGCTGCAAGAAAATGGGCTATGCAAAACAAATTTTCTATAGATCCTAAGCAAGAGGTCTCTTTGTACAAGAATAGAGCCAAGGGATATCTGTTAAATCATGACAGATTTGATACAACAGAGTTTATTGAGGCCGTAATTCAAGATCCAGACACTAATAGACGTGAGGCTTTGAAGAGTTCATTCCGTATATTTCTTCAAAATGAGGGAATAGCAGGACAAACGTTCACACCTAAAAGCAGTGCCATTCCTTCATCTCTTACTAAAAATATTCGTAAAACGGCAGAAGGAGTTAGGATAGAATGGGAAGGAGAACCCAAAGACCATGGCGTTGATATCCCAAACACAGCGAATGCGAATGGTGTGTATGAGATAAAAATACGAACAAGTAGTATTGAAGAAATTCAGTAATTGCTATGTATGCTTCTTTTTTAGACAAACTATCAACACTGAAGAATATCTCATCAAAATGGGATGAGACTTGGGTGTCCTTAACTATAGAAGGAACTTATTCTGAAACAATAAACAAATCTTACTTTGAGGATTTGTTTACAGAAAGTTCCAATTTAGGGATAAAGTCACTTATAACATTCTCTGTATTAGGTGAGAACATTAGTTTGGATTCTTTTGTAGATGAATTGGATGATGGAAGTGAATGGAAACTTCATATTAACAAGGGTGCATTGTCAGAAGATGAGAATGATATCATTCATACTTTTTTCCTCTCTGAAGAAAAGTTTGAGAATTGGGCAAGTAAATCGAATCCGATAAGCCTTGAACATCCGTTCAACCATCATAAGTATTCTATTGAAATATATGGAATCTCTGAAACGTTTGGAGGTAGTCAATTCGTCGTTTCATGTGATGGTAATGCAAATCTATCCAATAATGATTTTAACATAGATATAGAGAAAGGTATTACCAGTGAATGCAATTCCTTTATGACAGTCGAAACTATTATAAAGCCAAATTGTCATTATGTTAGTTTTGGAAGTGAATCAGATTTGTCAAGCGCCTTTTTAAGGAATAGTATTTGGGTTTTGGTATATTCTTTATGCAATGAATTACATGAAGATGACCAGATAGTAGTACGAGGTGTAAGAAGATTAGAATGCAAATTAGGTAGAACATCTTTATTGACAGGAGATTTAATCGCATACCAAGAGAAGTTAAAGAAAGCTGTACTTTGGACTTATGAGAAGGATTGTAATCTTCGACATAAGTTTCTATTGGATAGAATAACATTAGACTTAGATTTGAATGTTCCTTTTGTCATAGGATTGTCTTCTTTAATTTATGATGCATTAATACAAGCAAAGGAAAGATATAATTTCGCAACATACGAGCGCCAAGATGAATATTATAAAGAAATGCGTGACTTACTCAAAGATATCAAGGGAATGAGTGAGCAATGTAATCAAAAGATCCGCTCGATATTGTCAAATCTGAGTCGTGATGTTTTAGGTGCACTTCTTTTAGTCGGTGTTACACTTCTCTCAAAAATATCTGAACTTAACAAGTTGAATGATAATCATCTGGTTAAATATGTATTTTATGGATATGGCGTATATTTTATGGCATCTGCCTTATTGCAGTTAATTGTGGACACTATAGACTTGTCTGATACTAATAGGGAATTCGATTACTGGAAGAACATTTCAAGAAACTATATATCCAATTCTGAGTTTGCAAAGTTTAAGAACGAAACTTATGGAAAACGTAGAAATAGTTTTTGGATACAATACGTAGTTATATTAATTGTTTATGCAGCCTTATCCATCTTATGTTTCAATGCATATTATATGTGGCATTTATTACAAGTTTATACCATAAATACGTAAGCGCTCAAATTAGGGCTTAAATTCGAGAGAATTAACTTCGCTGCTGAATTTAAAACATTTGATTTATGTACAGCAGTGAAGATTTAGAACTTTTTCGATAAGTCAGAACAATAAAAGCTGCTTTTAAATTGTCGAGCGAAGAATTTTCGTGCCAACGAGTGCAGAGCTAAACTTGTTTAAGCTATGCCGAGTGCAGCCGAAAATCACATGTGTGTAAAATGTATGAAATGGTTAATAAACATGAGCTATTAACATCTCAATGTATAGGCACTTACAAAAGTGCCTATACAAAAGGCTAAGCTCTAAATTGAGTACAAACGAAAATTCAAAAATTAATATATTATGCGTGATTTTAAAGACATTAAAGTCGCAGTAGCTGGTACTGGCTACGTGGGACTGAGCATAGCCACATTGCTATCTCAACATCATCATGTAACAGCAGTAGATGTAATTCTGGAAAAGGTGGAAAAACTAAACAATAAGATTTCACCAATCCAAGATGATTATATCGAGAAATATTTGGCCGAAAAGCCTTTGAACCTTGTAGCTACACTTGACGGCAAGTCTGCTTATGCTGATGCCGACTTCGTGGTTATTGCAGCTCCTACCAACTATGACCCTGTTAAGAACTACTTCGACACTACCCATGTAGAGGAAGTCATCGACCTTGCATTGGAAGTAAATCCCGATGCCATTATGGTCATCAAGTCGACCATTCCTGTTGGTTATACTCGTAATCTCTACTTGAAATATGCACAGAAAGGAGTAAAGAAATTTAATCTCCTCTTCTCGCCTGAGTTCCTTCGTGAAAGCAAAGCATTGTACGATAACCTTTACCCGAGTCGCATCATAGTAGGCTATCCTAAAATTATAAATAAGCCAGAATTCGAAGCGGAAAACAAAGCTATCAAATCTGTAACAGATGTAGAGATGCTGAAAGAAGCTGCCAAGACATTCGCTGCACTTTTGCAGGAAGGAGCCATAAAAGAAAACATTGATACTCTGTTTCTGGGCATGAAGGAAGCCGAGGCTGTAAAACTCTTTGCTAATACCTACCTTGCACTTCGTGTTAGCTACTTTAACGAGCTTGACACTTATGCCGAAGTAAAAGGTCTTGACTCAAAAGCAATTATCGAGGGTGTAGGCCTTGATCCACGTATCGGCACACACTATAACAATCCTTCATTTGGTTACGGCGGCTACTGCTTGCCGAAAGATACCAAGCAGCTCCTTGCCAACTATCAGGATGTTCCACAGAATATGATGTCTGCTATTGTTGAATCAAATAAGACTCGCAAGGATTACATTGCTGATGCAGTATTGCGCAAGGCTGGATGGTATGACTATTCAAGCAACAATCAATACGGAGCAGAACCTAACAATTGTGTAATCGGTGTTTATCGCTTGACCATGAAGTCAAATAGTGACAATTTCCGTCAGTCTGCCATTCAAGGCATCATGAAGCGTATCAAGGCTAAAGGTGCAGAAGTTATCATTTATGAACCAACTCTTGAAGATGAAACTACATTCTTCGGCAGCAAAGTAATCAATAATCTCGATGAATTCAAGGCACAGAGTAAAGCTATCATTGCCAACCGCTTTGACGATTGCTTGAAAGATGTAGAGGAGAAAGTTTATACACGTGATATTTTTAGAAGGGACTAATTAATAATGAAGACTAAATTGAATTTATAAATAATATGGAACTTAGAACAGACTATTCAAACGTTAGTTTCCAAAATAATGGCAAACTGAAGTTGCTCATTATCGTTGGTACACGTCCTGAGATAATTCGCCTTGCTGCCGTTATCAATAAGACACGTCATTTTTTTGATGTCATCCTTGCCCATACTGGTCAGAACTATGACTATAACCTTAATGGAGTATTCTTTAAAGATTTAAAACTTAAAGAACCGGAGGTGTATATGGATGCCGTAGGGGATGACTTAGGAGCGACTTGTGGTAACATCATAAATGCCAGCTATAAACTAATGGTAGCAACTAAGCCTGATGCTGTTCTCGTTTTAGGTGATACCAACAGTTGCCTAAGCGTCATAGGTGCTAAACGTCTACATATTCCTATCTTCCATATGGAAGCAGGTAATCGTTGTAAGGATGAATGTTTACCTGAGGAGACAAACCGCCGTATCGTGGACATCATTTCTGATGTAAATCTTGCTTATTCTGAACATGCTCGTCGTTATTTGGCAGAATGCGGTCTTCCTCCTGAACGAACTTATGTCACTGGTTCACCTATGGCAGAAGTGCTTCATCAGAACCTGGCAGAAATCGAGGCCAGTGATATTCACAAACGCCTTGGTCTTGAGAAGGGACGATACATCCTCCTTTCTGCCCATCGCGAAGAAAATATTGACACCGAGAAGAATTTCCTTTCTCTCTTTAATGCAATCAACGCTATGGCACAGAAGTACGATATGCCTATTCTATACAGTTGTCATCCCCGCTCACGTAATCGTCTGCAACAATCTGGTTTCCAGCTTGATTCTCGTGTACAGGTTCAGCAGCCTCTTGGTTTTCACGATTATAACTGCCTCCAAATGAATGCTTTTGCTGTCGTTTCAGATTCAGGTACTCTTCCAGAGGAAAGCAGTTTCTTTACCAGTGTTAGTCATCCATTCCCTGCTGTATGTATTCGTACATCAACAGAACGCCCCGAGTCACTTGACAAGGCCGGTTTCATACTTTCTGGCATTGATACCAATGGTCTTCTTCAGTCTGTTGATACCGCAGTAGAACTCGTAAAGAATGGTGATTATGGAACTCCTGTACCAAACTATACTGATGAAAATGTTTCTACAAAGGTTGTCAAGATTATTCAGTCTTATGTAGGTGTGGTAAACAAGATGGTTTGGAGAAAATTCTAAGAAAGGGAAATTTATGAAAATTCTAGTAACAGGTGCAAAGGGCTTCGTAGGTAAAAACCTTTGTGCTCAGCTCAATAATATTAGGACTGGCAAAGCCAAGTGCTATGGCGATCTAGTCATTGAAGAAGTTTTTGAGTATGATCTAAATTCTACGCCAGATCAACTTGATTCTTGGTGTAGGGAATGTGATTTTGTATTTAACCTTGCAGGTGTTAATCGGCCCAAGGACAACGATGAGTTTATGAAGGGCAACTTCGGTTTCGCCTCTACTTTGCTTGACACATTAAAGGCGCACAAGAACAACTGTCCCGTTATGCTCTCCAGCTCACAGCAAGCATCCTTGACAGGACGTTTTGGTAACAGTGAGTATGGTCGTAGCAAGAAAGCCGGTGAGGACTTGTTCCTGGAGTATGGCAAGGAGACTGACGCCAAAGTATTGGTCTACCGTTTCCCTAACCTCTATGGCAAATGGTGTCGTCCTAACTACAACAGTGCAGTAGCCACATTCTGCAACAACATTGCTAATGACCTCCCCATAACAGTCAACGACCCAAGTGTAGAACTTGAACTGCTCTACATTGATGACCTCGTTGAAGAAATGATAAAGACTTTGCAAGTGGCCTCCTCCAACCTCCCCCTAAAGGGAGAGGCTTCTTTGACTTCCGACAACATCTCGAGTTTGCCAAAGGGAGAGGCTTTATCAGAATATCCTCATCGGTGTGAGTTTGATGGACTCAATATAATACGTCAGCCACTACGCAATAACCTGAATAAAGTCTTTCATGGTGTACAAACTGCCGATCCGACTCTGTACAGTGTGCTTAAGGAGCATGCAGAACATAACCGTAAGAATCCGACTGAGGCGGAAAGCGTACTTTGGAATTGTCTGCGTTCAAACAAGCTCGGTGTCAAGTTTCGTCAGCAACATGTAATAGGTGAGTATATAGCTGATTTCCTTTGTGTAGAGAAAAAACTCATCATCGAAGTAGATGGCGGTTATCACAACAAACCAGAACAACAGAAAGCCGATAGCTCCCGTAGCCAGTATTTCTATGAAAGAGGTTATGTGGAGATGCGCTTTACCAATGAAGAAGTGTTGTCTGATATTGACATGGTCCTCAATCGCATTGAGCATATTCTCCAGTCGCCCCTCCTTCAGGAGGGGATGGGGGAGGCCACCTATTGCTATTGTCCTATCACCCACAAGGCTACTCTTGGTGAAATAGTGGACCTGCTCCATAAGTTTGCCGATATGCCAAAGACATTGATGATTCCCGAAATCCCTGCCGACTCATTTGCTAAGCGCCTTTATAGTACATATCTCAGTTATCTTCCCAAGGACAAGGCTATCTTCGACTTGAAAATGAATGTAGATAACCGTGGCTCATTTACCGAATTAGTACACACCCTCAACTGCGGACAAGTAAGTATCAACATCTCAAAGCCGGGTATCACTAAAGGTGAGCATTGGCACAACACCAAGTGGGAACAGTTTATAGTTGTAGCAGGTCATGGACTCATCCAGCTCCGCAAGGAAGGCACAGACGAAGTGTTGAACTATGAAGTTAGCGGCGACCACATCCAATCCGTCATCATGCTCCCTGGCTACACCCACAACATCATCAACCTCTCTGATACCGAAGACCTGGTAACAGTGATGTATTGCAATGAGATATTTAATCCTGAAAGACCAGATACTTTTTTTGATAAGGTAGTAAAGGAATAATAATTTTAAATAAATACAAATATGTCAATTTTTGCAGGTAAAACCCTAATGATTACTGGTGGTACCGGTTCTTTTGGTAACGCAGTACTTAACAGATTCTTGAAGACTGATATTGCAGAAATCCGAATTTTCTCTCGTGATGAGAAGAAACAGGATGATATGCGTCATGAGTATCAGGCAAAATATCCCGAATACGCAAGCAAAATCAAGTTCTTTATCGGTGATGTGCGTAATCTTCAGTCTTGTAAGAATGCCATGCCCGGTGTAGATTATATTTTCCATGCTGCAGCCTTGAAGCAGGTTCCTTCATGTGAGTTCTTCCCTATGGAGGCAGTAAAAACTAATGTTATCGGTACTGATAATGTACTCACAGCCGCCATCGAAGCTGGTGTTGGAGCTGTTATTTGCCTTTCTACCGACAAGGCAGCATATCCAATCAATGCGATGGGTATCACCAAGGCAATTGAGGAGAAGATAGCTGTAGCAAAGAGTCGTTACTCTGGCAAGACAAAGATTTGCTGCACACGTTATGGAAATGTAATGTGCTCACGTGGCTCTGTTATTCCCCTGTGGATTGAACAAATCCGTAATGGAAACTCTATCACTCTCACTGAGCCTTCAATGACTCGTTTTATCATGTCATTGGAAGAGGCAGTAGACCTCGTTCTCTTTGCTTTCGAGCATGGTCAGAACGGCGACATCCTCGTTCAGAAGGCTCCTGCTTGTACTATCCAAACTCAGGCAGAGGCAGTGCGTGAACTGTTTAAGTGCCAATATCGCCAGTACTGCGGTAAGTCCTCTACTTTAGGAGAGGATTTAGGAGAGGCCGAAATAAAGGTAATCGGTATCCGTCATGGTGAGAAGATGTACGAGACCCTTCTCACCAATGAGGAGTGTGCTAAAGCAGAGGATATGGGTGACTTCTATCGTGTTCCTGCAGATAATCGTGGTCTTAATTATGATAAATACTTTAAGGAAGGCGAGACAGAGCGTAATGTGCTCACAGAATTCAACTCGAATAATACTCGTCTCCTCAATGTAGAAGAGACAAAAGCAAAGATTGCAGCTCTTGAATATATTCAGAAGGAACTTTCTGGTGAAGGTAACTTTGTTCAGTAATGTTATATAGTAATCTATTAAGTAAAATTGAGCGTGCGTACAGGTGAACACTTTGGTGTTGTTGTTCGATACAACCGCACGTTCCTCACCATTATTATTGTAAATTATTAAGAAATTAATATGACTCAACTTTTACGCAAGATAAGCAACTGGTATTTCTCGCGCAAGGCGTTGCCTTATTGGTGTATTCTCGCCATGGACTGTCTGACAGTCTATATTTCGGGACTTTTTGTATGCTATTTTCAATTTGGAGGTATGGAACTTGCACTGCATTTTTGGCAAGTAAGCCTTGGACTTTGTTTGTGCCTAATAGTTTATATTGCATCATTTTTCTACTTTCACACCTATCATGGTGTAATGCGCTACTCCAGTTTTGTTGATCTTCATCGTGTTGCTTATAGTACAGCTTTTGCGGGTGTTGGAACATGTGCACTGCATCAGCTACAGGTTTATGCTGGTCTTACAGATTATGTACTAATCTTACGCTTTGATGGTGCTGTCATGCTTTTCATTGTTGCTACGATGCTTATGTGGGGTGGACGAGTGATTGTCAAATCAATGCACGACACCTATCGTGGTAATAGTAGCATTCAAAAAGTCTTTATTTACGGCTGTATGAGCGGAGGCATTGCCTTTGCAAAGAGCTTAAAGAACGAAAATCCGCAACGCTATCGTCTTCGTGGTTTTATATCCACTGATAGCTCGCTCAATGGGTCTTGGCTTTTGGGAGAACAAGTACATTACGATGACGATTCCGTGGTAGAAACAATGAAGAAATACAATGTTACAACTCTCCTTGTCTCACCTCTACAGACAAAACATTTTATAACTCGCAACACACTCATTGATGCTCTCACAGCTGCCAATATTAAAATTAAGATATTACCTGTGGAAGCAGAGGAATGGGACGGCAAATCAGAACTTACTCATCAACAACTTCGTGAGGTGGAAATTGAAGACCTTTTACCACGTGATAAAATTGAAGTCGATATGGATGCTATCGGATCTATGCTCACAGGTCGTCGAGTGCTTATCACTGGTGCTGCAGGTTCTATTGGTTCAGAAATGGTGCGTCAGATAGCCCCTTACCATCCTGCAGAAATGATTCTTGTAGATCAGGCGGAGACCCCAATGCATGATATTCGTCTTATGATGGCACGCAAGTTCTCAGATGTTAAAAACGAAACTGTGGTAGCCTCTATAGCAGACAAAGATCACATGGAAAAACTATTCAACGAACATCGTCCTGAGTACGTCTTCCATGCTGCAGCCTACAAGCACGTTCCAATGATGGAAGACAATCCTATTCAAGCCGTTCGTAACAATATTGCAGGTACACGTATTATAGCTGACCTTGCTGTAAAGTATGGCACCAAGAAGTTTGTTATGATTTCTACAGATAAGGCGGTAAACCCTACCAATGTCATGGGGTGTAGCAAACGTATTTGTGAAATTTATTGTCAAAGTCTTAATCAAGCTATCCTTGATGGTAAAGTAAAAGGTGAGACCCAGTTTGTTACTACGCGTTTTGGCAATGTTCTCGGTTCTAATGGCTCTGTAATTCCTTTGTTCAAAGAGCAAATTCGCAAAGGGAGACCAATAACAGTAACCCATCTTGACATCATCCGCTACTTCATGCTTATCCCAGAAGCATGTAAGTTGGTGCTTGAAGCTGGTACAATGGGAAAGGGAGGTGAAATCTTCGTTTTTGATATGGGTAAACCAGTTAAGATTGTTGACCTTGCCAAACGCATGATTTCTCTCTCAAGAGCTAAGAATATAAAGATCAAGTTTACAGGTCTTCGTAATGGTGAAAAACTCTATGAGGAACTCCTCGCTACCAAAGAGAATACGAAACCAACCTATCATCCCAAAATTATGATTGCTGAAGTACGTAGTTATGATTATGAGGTAGCAAAGCAAAATGAAGATGAACTCTTTAAATCTACTTTCACTCATGACGATATGAAAATTGTAGGTAAGATGAAGGAAATTGTTCCTGAGTTTAAAAGCAAACACTCGAAATACGAAGTATTAGACCATTAATAAATATATTTTATATGAAAAAAGGCTTATCAATTAGCTATATTGTTATTGTATTGGCATTTTCTGCTATATATATATTACCATCCGTAAGAATTTATTTTGACTATACAAATTTAGCAATTATTACTTTGGTATTCTATGCTATTTTTATTTACAAAAAGGAGAACGTAAAACCGATTAAAAATATAGTTGCAAATCTATTTCCATATATGCTACTTATGTTTCTAGTAGCAAGAAATTGGGATTTTAAGATGGGTTTTCTTCACCCTTTATTAACATCTTGGTGTATGCTTTTTCCGGGGGTATTATGCCATAACATTATCAAACGCGATAATAAAATTGAATTGTACACTATAGCTTTGTTTTCTTTATCCCTGTTGTTATATGTAATGAATAATACTATAGGAGCATTTTCAGAGTCAACTGATATTATGCGAGAACTTACTGCAAGTACAATGGAAGATAGTCTTAGACTTAAATATGTAATGGCAAATATAGGCGGATATGGTATTGCATATGGTTGTGGTGCTGTTGTTGTAATGCTTTTTACAATTTTAGTCAAATATAAATTTAATATAAAATATACGTTTTTATTATATGCCATAATTGGTTATTTTTCATATTTTGTACTGAATGCTCAATTTACTACACTCCTATTACTTACAATATTTTGTACAATTCTATCAATATACTATTCCGATTATGGACAAAAGCATAAAATCCGATTATTTGTGATTGGATTCATGCTGATAATTTTAGCACCATTATGCATGCAATTGTTAGCACAATTATATAACGGAACAACTATTGGTGATAAACTTGTACGCATGAATTTAGCAATAAGTGGAGGTAATGTTTCAGAAGCTTCAGGAGAAAGAAGTTTAAACCAAATCAAAGCGTTAAAACTATTTTTAGAAAGTCCATTATGGGGTAATGACATTCTTAATAATTTTACAAATGTAAATATATACCATGAGTCACATTCTACATTTTTAGGAGTAGCCTGTTCTACAGGCATTATAGGATTAATATCATACTATTCTACATATTGGTCTGTGATTAAGCCTCTTTTTCAAGAATATTCAGGTAAGAATAAGAATTATATAGCTATAGTACTATATTTTTTTCTATTCTCTATCTTAAATCCTTCAGAATCGACAGAAGCATGTTGGATTATATTTATGATTGTTCCATTAGTATATTTTATTTCAGACAAGAAAATAAACATAAGAATTAAAAAAAATGTTTAATCTCAGTAAATTTATTGGTGACTATGTTACCAATCGTACAGTCTCAATGTTTGAGGCTGACATTCAAGCAAATAAAAACATACTTACTACTGAAATCAAGGGTAAGAAGATATGTGTAATTGGTGGTGCTGGTTCCATCGGTTCATCATTCATCAAAGCTGTTTTGCGCTTTGAACCCAAAAGTGTAGTAGTGGTTGATTTGAATGAGAATGGATTGGCAGAATTGGTTCGTGATGTACGAAGCACAGAAGGTCTTTTCGTACCAGATGAGTTCCGTTGCTACACCCTTAACTTTGCAGACCCAATCTTTGAAAGAATTTTCCGTGAAGAGAAAGGTTTTGACATTGTGGCAAACTTCTCCGCTCACAAACATGTTCGTTCTGAGAAGGACAGGTATAGTGTACAGGCTCTTATCGAGAACAACGACATTAAGGCTAAGAAATTGATGGATTTGCTTTGCGTTTATCCTCCTAAACATTTCTTCTGCGTTTCTACAGATAAGGCTGCTAACCCGATTAATATCATGGGTGCCAGCAAGCGTATTATGGAAGACCTGGTGATGGCATATAATGAACACTTTAAGGTAACAACAGCTCGTTTTGCTAATGTAGCTTTCTCCAATGGTTCTTTGCCAGATGGATGGATTCATCGTTTGCAGAAGAAGCAGCCATTAGCAGCACCATCTGATGTGAAGCGATACTTTGTATCTCCTGAGGAGTCTGGGCAGATTTGTATGTTGGCTTGTATTCTCGGAAATGGTGGTGAAGTTTTCTTTCCTAAATTGGGTGAAGAACAAATGCTTACTTTCTCGTCTATCTGCGATGACTTCGTTAAAGCAGAGGGTTTCAAGAAGGTAGAGTGCAAGAATGATCCTGATGCAAAGAAGTATGCTGCAGATATGGATTATGATAGTGATAACTATCCTGTAGTTTATTTCAAGAGTGATACCACAGGCGAGAAAGCTTACGAGGAATTCTATGTTCCTGGTGAGAAAATCAACATGACTCGTTTCTCTGCACTTGGTGTAGTAGAGGAGACAACCCGTCGTCCGATGCCAGAGATTAACCAGTTCTTTGATGAGTTGGAGAACATCTTTGCAGAGCCAGACTTCACCAAGGCTGAAATCGTGACATCCATCAAGAAGTTTATACCTAACTTCGAGCATGAGGAAAAAGGTAAGAACTTGGATCAAAAAATGTAATTCTCAATAAAATGGCAGATTTTAAGAAAACAATAGACTTTATCAAGTCAGTTTATGGCAACCAGGAGTTTACTCCACTGGCTGTTCCTGTTTTTGCAGGTAATGAAAAGAAATATCTCAACGAGTGTATTGACACAACCTTCGTTTCATCTGTAGGTAAGTTTGTGGATCGCTTCGAGGAGGATATGGCAAAATACACAGGTGCAAAGAAGGCTGTGGTATGTGTAAGTGGTACCAATGCCCTTCACATGAGCTTGTTGCTTGTTGGCGTTAAGCAAGATGATGAGGTTTTGACTCAGGCTCTTACTTTCATCGCTACCTGCAATGCATTGAGTTATATTGGAGCTCACGCGGTATTCATTGATGTTGATCGTTCAACAATTGGACTTTCTCCTGATTCTTTGAAGGCATGGCTTGAGAAGAATGCCGAGGTACGCAAGAACTCTCGTAAGGGTGAACTTCCAAAGAGTAGAGATTTTGCTTTCGAAGAGGATGACTTGGCTTGCTATAACAAAAATACCGGTCGTCGAGTGAAGGCTTGTGTTCCAATGCACTCATTCGGTCACCCTGTCCGTATTGATGAGATTGCAGCTATCTGTAAAGAGTGGCATATCGAACTTGTAGAGGATGCAGCAGAGAGTATTGGTTCTACATTCAAAGGACAGCATACAGGTACATTTGGTAAGATTGGTGCGATTAGCTTCAATGGTAACAAGACCATCACTACTGGTGGCGGAGGTATGATGCTCTTTAATGACGAGGAGTTGGGAGCATACGCAAAGCATATCACTACACAGGCTAAGATTCCACATCGTTGGGAGTTCCGTCACGACCATATAGGTTTCAACTACCGTATGCCAAATATCAATGCAGCTATGGGGTGTGCACAGTTGGAGAACATTGACAAGTATGTAGCAAGTAAGCGTAAGGTTGCTGCTGAATATGAGGAGTTCTTTAAAAATGTACCAGATATTGAGTTCTTTGTAGATTCTCCATATACAGTTTCTAACTATTGGCTCAATGCTATCATCTTGAAAGATAAGGAGGCACAAATTGACTTCTTGACTCAGACCAATGATAATGGTGTAATGACTCGTCCAATATGGGAGTTGATGAATCGTTTGCCTATGTTCGAAAGTTGTGAAAACGATGGATTGGAAAACACTATTTGGTTTGCCGACCGCGTAGTAAATATCCCTTCAAGCGTACGTTCTGAAGATCTTTAATTAAATATTCAGTAAGAATTTATTAAATGAATAACATATCGAAAATCAAAAATAAAATCATCAGCATCAATGATACCGTCATTTCGGCATTGAAGCAGATGGATGGTCACCGTACTAAACTCGTGTTTGTGTTTGATGGGGACAAGTTCGATGGCATTTTAACAATAGGTGATATCCAGAGAGCCATCATCCGTCACACGAATTTATCAGACCCTGTTTCAACTATTCTAGTGAAGGACAAAATTTATGCTTCGGAGAATGATACTATGGAACATATAAAATCGGTTATGTTTAAAGAACTGATTGATTGCATGCCAGTGTTGAATGCTGATGGCGAGATTGTTGATGTGTTATTCTGGCACGATGTATTTACAGAAAAGGTTGAAGAGAATCGTCCGAAGATAAATTTGCCAGTAGTTATCATGGCTGGTGGTAAGGGAACACGTTTGAAGCCTATAACAAACGTGATTCCCAAGCCTCTAGTGCCAATAGGTGACAAGACAATCCTAGAAGTTATTATGGATCAATTTGAAGGTATCGGTTGCAAGAAATTCTATATGTCAGTTAACTATAAAGCTGATATTATGGAATTTTACCTTTCACAACTTAACCATAAATATGACATCGAGTTTTTCATGGAGAACAAACCTCTTGGAACTATCGGTAGTGTTTCACTTTTGAAAGGAAAGATTACCACTCCATTCTTTGTGAGCAATTGTGATAGTATAAACGAGCAAGATTATCGCGACGTATATGATTATCATGTTAACAACCATAACGATATGACTATTGTAACTATGGTGAAAAGCTTTAAGATTCCTTATGGAGTGATTGAGACAGGAGAAAATGGCTTGATGGTTAGTTTGAAGGAGAAGCCTGAGCATACTTATATGGTTAATACAGGTGTGTATATTCTCAATCCAGAATTAATTGATGAGATACCTGAAGGCGAATTTTTCCACATTACACACCTCATGGAGAAAGTAAAAGCTCGTGGAGGACGTGTTGGATGTTTTCCCGTTAGTGAAAACGCATGGAAAGATATGGGTGAATGGCCTGAATATTTAAAAATGATAAAGGTGTTATAAAATGAAGAAGGTCTTAATTATTGGTAATAGTCATGATAAACATCTGACAAGATTTATTAAGGGGCTTCGAACTATCAACGTTGATTACTGTATTGACATTTTAGATGTCTCCATGCGTCAAGATCTTTGTAAAAACAAGGAACTTTATAATCAAGTATTTGTAGTCAGAAGAACTTTTCCTAATTATGCTTATAAATTACCTGTAGTGTATAAATATTTTAAATATTTAGATACAGTAAGGGCTTTTAATTCGATTGCATGCAATTATAAACTTATTAGCATTCAGTTTTTAACTATTCAAGCTGGTTTCTTGTTTAATGTTCTAAAAAAATATGGTGCAAAGCTTATCGTAACACCATGGGGGAGTGATATATACAGAATTGGATATATACAACAATGGTTTACTAAACGGCTTATAAATAAAGCTGATTATGTTACTTTGATGCCAAATTCAAAATTTGGAGATTATGTAAAAATTAAATTTTCAATACCAGAATCCAAATGTATACCTTTATGCTTTGGATCCGATGTATTGGATAAAATAATAACTGATACGAAATCAAAAGTAGAATGTAAGAGAGAATTATTAGGAACGAATGACAAGTTCTGTATTGTCGTAGGTTACAATGCTTCTTCTGCTCAAAATCATCTCAAAATTATTGAAGCATTAAGTAAAATAAAAAAACAGTTACCTTCTAATACTATTATTTTGCTTCCAATGACCTATGCTAAAGTTGAATCTTATATGCAACAGGTTAAGACTAAATTAGATGAATTGGGAATTGAATATCAAATATATGATTCATACTTAACAGATGATGAGGTTGTCAATCTTCGCAAGTCTACAGATTTGTTTATTCATATGCAAGTTACAGATGCTTATTCATCTAGTCTACAGGAGACACTAATTTGTGGACAGAAAGTGATTAATGCAGAATGGTTAAGGTATAAGGAATTAGAGTTATTGGGGCTTCCTTATCGCTTAGCAAACTTTGAAAACTTATCAGCCTCAATCATTAATGAGCTTAATAATGAACGGTCTTTTGTTGACATTTCCAATGTATTAAAACAATATACTTGGTCTTATCAACTGGTAGAATGGAATAAATTGTATAACAAATATTGCTAATATGAATACATGGTTAATTGACACAAATGTATTAATCATCTTTTTTGTTAGAGATGATGTTTTAAAAAAAACATTTGAATCTGTTCGCAAGGCACGTCCTCGTCGTCTACTTCTTTGGCAAGATGGTGCCCGCAAAGACCGGCCTGATGATTTAAAAGGTATTGAACGTTGTAGGAACATTGTAGAAAATATAGATTGGGATTGTGAAGTTTATAGAAACTACCAAACACAGAATTTGGGGTGTGACCCTTCTACTTTCTTAAGTCATAAATGGGCTTTTTCGATTGTTGATAAATGTATTATCTTGGAGGATGACTGTGTGCCAACTCAAAGTTTCTATACATTCTGTAAAGAATTACTTGACAAATATGAAAACGACACCCGTATTAGCAGAATATGTGGCTATAATAATGAAGAAAAAACCGATTATTGCCCTTACGATTATTTCTTCACCCAAGGCGGTTCTGTATGGGGATGGGCTACATGGAAGCGTGTTGCAGATTTATGGGATGAATCCTACTCATTTGCAAGCAATGAATATGAAATGAAAATGTTAGAGAAAATCATAGACTCTGATTATACATCAATGCACAAGAAGTTAATACGTCATATTAGTTTGGGCAGAGCGTTTTGGGAAACTATAAATACCTACCAGCGATTGTTAAACCATCAATTAGTAATCGTTCCAAGCAAAAATATGATTAATAATATTGGTGCTACAGAAAACTCTACTCATGCTAATGCGGATCCAAATGTATTGTCAAAACATGCTAACAGGTTACTTCATATGCCTGCGTACGATATCGATTTCCCCATCTTGCACCCCAAATATATTGTTAGTGATATTTCTTATTATGATAGGATTGCTAAAAAAAGTCCCATTTCGGGAAAGATTATTTCAACCTTCAAACGTCTTAAAGTTGGGGATTTTAAAGGAGTTTGGGGAGCCTTTAAAAGATTTATGAAAATTGAAGAGTCTAAAATATAACAATATGTCTTCGTCACGTCAAATTAAATTAGGTGCATTAATGTCTTATGTTGCTATTGGAATCAACATTCTATCAGGACTAGTTTATACACCTTGGATGATTAGCTCTATTGGTAGAGAGAACTTTGGTCTTTATACTCTAGCTTTGTCTGTGATTACTCTTTTTGTCTTTGACTTTGGACTAAGTAATGCTATTACACGTTATTTAGCCAAATATCTTGCAGAAGGAAGACAAGACAAGGCTAATAATTGTATTGGCCTAGTATATAGACTTTATATTATCATCGATATAATTCTTTTTATCATACTTATAAGTGTTTTTTTCTTTATCCCCCAAATATACAAAGAACTTACTCCTGATGAGATTGAAAAGTTTAAAGTGGTGTATTCTATGGCTGCAATTTATGCAATCATCTCATTTCCTTTTGTTCCAGTTAATGGAGTTCTAACAGCTCATGAGTGTTTTTTTCAATTGAAATTGTGTGATGTCTTTCACAAACTGATTATTGTTGGAGCAATGACCGTTTGTTTGTTAATGGGATATGGATTGTATGCTTTAGTATTAGTAAATGCATTAGCAGGTATAATCATTATTTTCATAAAACTTTCGTGTATACATCATTATACACCTCAAAAAATCAGTTGGAACTATTTTAATAAAGCCGAACTTAAAGAGATTGCAGGATATTCAGGTTGGGTAACAATTATTGCATTGGCTCAACGATGTATTTTCAACTTGGCTCCTACTATTCTTGGTGCCTTTTCTGGTGCTACCTCAATCGCTATCTTAGGTATTGCAATGACATTAGAAGGGTACACATACACTTTTGCTAATGCGTTAAATGGCATGTTCTTGCCTAAGGTTTCAAGACTTATCGTAGAGAAAAATGGCAATATACTACCTCTGATGATAAAAATGGGACGTATCCAAATTTTCATCGTTGGGTGGATTGTTTTAGGAGTCATTTGTTTCGGACGGGACTTTATACACCTTTGGGTGGGAGATGGTTTTAAAGATAGTTATTTATGTGCTGTATTGATTATCCTACCATCTTTATTTCATCTTCCTCAGATGATTGGTAATGAAGCTATTTTTGCAGAAAATAAAGTTAAACATCTATCTATTATTTATATTATAATGGCATTATTAAATCTTATTGGCGCAGCAATTCTATCACCGTCTCTGGGCGCAACTGGCATATGTATTTCTGTATTTATTGCATATTTTGTAAGAACAATAGGGATGGATTTCATATTTCAAAAAGAAATGAAAATTAAAATTTTTTCCTTTTTCAAGGAAACATTTATAAAACTTACTTTTCCTATGATACTTTGTTTGGTTGCAGGTTGGGCTATAAATACATTTATTTCTTTAGATAATTGGACAGGATTTCTTGTTAAAGGTGTTCTCTTCTGTTTTTGCTATATCATAATATCATATACTATAGCCATGAATGACTATGAAAGGGGAGTAATCTTGTCACCAATTAAGCGGTTTATAAAACAATAGCATAATGAAGATAATTCAAATAAATGCCGTATACGAATACAGCAGTACTGGTCGTACAACAAAAGAGATGCATTTGGCTTTAAAAGATCGAGGCATAGATTCATATGTGTTTTGTACAAATAAAAGTATACCAGAAGATAAGGTTTTTCTGATAGGATCAAAGCTAGATTATAAACTTCATGCTGCTCTTTCTCGCATTCTAGGACTTCAAGGTTATTTCTCACATTTTGCAACAAACAAGTTGCTTAAACAATTGAAAGCTATACAGCCTGATGTGGTTATATTAAGAAATTTGCATGCTAACTATATAAATGTGCCTAAACTCTGTGAGTTTCTTGCTAAAAACAATATACCAACCATTGACGTACTACATGATTGTTGGAGTTATACAGGTCATTGTTGTTATTATACAGAGGACGGTTGCGACAAGTGGCAGACAGAGTGCAATCATTGCCCAATACTCAATAAATATAACACGAGCTTGTTTTTCGATAATTCAACAAGAATTTTCCGTATGAAGAAAAATGGATTTGGTAAGTTGAAAAATTTGGCTGTTATTGGAGTGTCCAAGTGGATTGCTAATGAAGGGAGGCTAAGTCCAGTATTTGCTAATGCAAAAATTATTAAGCATATATATAATTGGATAAGCTTAGATATTTTTTATCCTCGGCAAACTGTAGAGTTGCGTAAGAAACTTGGTATAGAAAAGGATGATTTTATTGTATTAGGTGTATCTCAAAAATGGTCAGATTACAAAGGATTGAACCATTTTATTACTATTGCAAACAAGATTCCAGATGTTAAAATCTTGATGGTTGGATATATGCCTGATGGTGTTATTTTACCAGACAATGTCATATCAGTACCACCAGTATCTTCTCCTGATGAGCTGGCAACTTATTACTCGTTAGGTGATGTTTTCCTAAACTTCTCTATTCAAGAGACATTTGGTAAAGTTACAGCCGAAGCTCTTGCCTGCGGTACTCCACTTATTGTCAATAATGCAACTGCTAATCCTGAACTTTGCGGTAATGGTTGCGGTTTTGTAATTGATAATAACGATCATGAGCAAATGATTAAGGCCATCAAGACCATACGCAAGAATGGTAAATCTGCTTATTCAAACAGATGCAGAAGTTTCGCACAAGATAATTTTGACAAAGAAAAAGGTATAGACAATTATGTTGCATTGTTTTCAGAAATGATAAAAAATAAGTCAAAATGAGCAAAGAATATACAAGTTATTTAAAAGGTGTTGCTATTTTAATGATGCTTTTCCTCCATTTATTTCAACATTTAGAATGGGATGCATCTTTAAACTGCTTACTATATGTTGGAGAAGTTCCATTAGTTTATTATATTGCTAGGATGTGTAATCCAGTGCCGTTCTTTTTAATTTTGAGTGGATATGGATTATATGCTGTATATACTAAATCGGGGGAGGCTGTCCGAAAACCTATTAGGATAGCGAACAGCTAATTTGGGTAAACT
>OJNH01000456.1_pt1 | contig 36962 bp, 60 predicted proteins | sample 1597361 | NCBI WGS metagenome assembly OJNH01 (sample SAMEA2452136, study PRJEB22498) | human gut metagenome | biome: human feces; feature: human gut; material: feces | place: Australia | collected 2012
TATTGACTTTTTCAAGAATATCTTCATCATCACTAGCACCTAATCCAGCACGAATTGTACTTTCGAGTTGCCTATATCTTTCAATTTCTCTATCTTTTTCTGCTAATTGTCTTTTTGCTTTTCTTTCAACTCTTCCTACTCTCGATTTAACTGCATTATCAATATCTTCTTGTGTTAGTTGTCTTTCTTCTTGACCATCTTGTTCTTCTTGAGAAGATTCATTTTCAATTAACTCCTCATCAATATTTTCTACATCCATATTTTCATCATTTGGCATATGTAACCTCCCATTTTAAGTCTGTCGACTATTAATTCCTAAATGCTTTTTCTGTCTTCATCAGTTTTGGACAATAAAAAAAGAGCTTATTTGCTCTAATTAGCTTGGTTATTTGATTGTTGATTATTAATCATATCCACTTCTTCAGGAGTTACTCCTGTTTGTTGTTTATTTTGATTTTCCTGTTGTATCATTACTTGTTCCATTGCTCCGTTTAATGCATTTCCTTGTTTTTCTATTTCTGTAATTATTTTGTTTTTCTCTTCTCTAGTCTTTAATATTTCTTTTAATTTTGATTTTGGCATTGTAGAATCCTCTGGTAATGCATTAACATATTCTTCAAATGTAATTTTACCAGCACTTAATAAATTTTCTAAACTCATTTCCATTGCATATTTATCATATGGAGATTTAGGTGTTATATCTATTTTTATATCTAATTCTAGTTTTGCTAAATCTTCATAGCTTAATTTGTATTGTGTATCATAAGTAGTGTCATTGGCATAATCTTTTTCTTGTTTTGTTAATTTTATTCCATCTGTGCTATATGCTTTTAACATTTCAAACCATATTCTTGCAATATCTTCTATAAATGTTTTATAAGCTTCTACTTGTGAATTTATTGGTTGCTGACTGGCTTGTTGCACTGCTAATATTGCTTTACCACTTGTTTGTGTAGGGTCTATGTTTCCAGTTACGTTATCTCCTGCACCAGCTAGATTTTGTGTATCATCTATTAGTTCTTTTTGCAAATTGTATGCATCTGTACTCATTTGAACTGGTTTTAAATAATTAACAACTTTATTTACATCATCAGCATTTAATTCATTAACTTCAATTGTTGTTCCTACACTGTTCAAAGCTTTAGTGTTCTTTATATACTTTGTATTTGCTACAAGCTTTGGAAAAGCTCCTAGCTTTACAGCTAATGCTCTTCTGGTTGCTGTTTTATTTATTTCAATTTGATTTGGAATTAAATATTCAACTTCCCCTTGTCCTCTGCTACTTCCTTTAACTCTTATCCAACTATAATGTGCAACAGGATATAATTTTATCTTTAAATCTGTATCATCCATTATATTTGCTAATCTAGTACATTTTTTAGCCCAAACTGTTCCATTGTGCTTATATAATTTTAATAGTACCAAACACATTGGACTTATTTCATCTGTTCTTCTATCTTTTCCTGCTTGTTCATGATACTCTTCATCACTAACTATTTTCTGTATTTCTTCTTCAGGCATTTTATTTACTCTTGCTTCTTCTTTTACTTCATCAACTGTTCTTCTAAAAGAAATAATAATGTAAGGTTGAGATTGAATATTATCATCATTTTCATTTCCATAATATATATTAGTCTTATCTACTTGTTCTGGAACTATGTTTTCATTGTCTTCATAAAAATAAACAATACCTTCAGAATCAATACAAGCATCATCAACACAATTTCTTACAATTTTATCAACTTGGTTTTTCTCCCATGTTCTATTGGCAAATCTATTTAAACTATCACACAAATCTTGTAACTTTTTTCTTTGTTCTTCATTTTCATATGTATCCGAATTGAAATATATTTGATATGAATTAGTTTTTACCACTCCAACTTTATATTTAACAATAGATTGTATTATATTTAATGTAATAGGTTGTATTCCACCTAATTTTGCATTTTCCCATTGGTTTCCTAAATAAAACTTATAATTCTTATCAGATTTTTCATATAAATTTTGCCTATAATTATAGTCAACACCTTTTTGGTATTCATTCCATACATCTGTTGCAATATTTTTATTTTCCATCTATATATCCTCCTGGCTCATTGAAGTTCCATCGTAATTGTCTAAATTTTTTAATTCTTTACTTAGTTCTTCTATTGCTTTTTCTTGCTCTTTTTCTTCTTTTATTGTTTTAATAGGATGTTTTATTTTTTCCGTTGCTTTTGGCATTTCTGATGTTTTTCCAATCTTGAAGCCAAAATAAAAGCCTACTGATAAGCAGACTACTGGAAACACAACATATAAAAAATTAATCATTTTTCTTGCTCCTCTTTTTTGTTTTCTTTTTAATAATAACTTTATTTTCTTGTTCTCTTTGTTTTATTTTTTCTCTTAATACACTTTTTTTCATGCTTTACCTCCTAAAATACTTCTATTTCACTTCCATAGTCACTTTGAATGTTATCTTCATCTGTTCCAAACTCTTTGTCTATGAAAGCATTTATTTCCTCATTTTGTGATATTATTTTTTTCATTGTCTGTTGTGGTCTTATATAATAAGCTATAGCCAAAGCCATAACTAAATCATCATGATAACCATCTTCCGCTTCTGCTCTTCCATTTTTATTTACTATAAATGTAAGCATTTCTCTTAATGTATCTTTATCATTGATTTTTTCAATCTCATCCTTTACAATCTCTTGTAAATTAGCTAATATTAAAGGTCTTGTTATTGATGTTGTTCTAAATCCAAATGCTTTTTCGTGTTTAGTAATATATGTATCTTCTTTTTTTCTAACATACATATTAGGGTAATTTAACTCTATTAATTTTTGAATTGGATATGTACTAAAATTACACTCTGGGGCAAGCAATGCTTTGTTGTAAAACATACCTAAGCAGTATATTTGCTTTACATATTCTATTTCATCATATTGTTGCTTTAATACTGCGACTTGCTCTCCTGTAATATTGTTTATTACATGTGCTGTAAAATAGTCTGAGCCTTCTCCTGAGGTATCTCCTCCAATAACATAAGGAATATTATTTTCTGGGTACTTATATATTTTTATACTACCTTTTTCTTCTTTCCTAAATTTCCTTCCTCTTATTCTTAATCCATCATAATAACAAGAAAAAGAACCTTGTATTATTGGTTCTTTAACTTCATTTATTCTATTAATAATATTTTTCTTATTAAAATAGCATTTACCTGTTGACAAAAATGCTTCTTCTGGACTTATTGGATATTCTTGTTTGAATTTGTCCACATCTCCACCACAGTTGTTTTTAATGCACCATCTTCTCCACTCTAACTGTTCTAAAGAAACATTATACATTTTTTGTAGTTCTATTTCTTCTTGTGTTAATTGGAATCCCGTATATTGCATTTTATATTCTTCTAATTCATTCCAGCCAACAAATAATGGATAAAAATCATTTTCTCCTGCTACTGCTTTGTCCCAAAATTCTTTAAAATAATCAAATCCATTTGCTGTACTTTCTATTATCACAATGCTCTCAGGTATATTAGGAACTGCTTGCAATAATCCTAATAATGTATCCTGCTTGTTTCCTTCCCAAAAGGCTAATTCTGATAAATGCAGTGCTGTAAATGTATCAGAACGTCCTATTCCTTTACCTCCTGCTGTCATACATTTTATCTTACTATCAAGTCCTGTCCCTTCTTCATTATTAAATACTAATTCTTTAGCATTTGACTTCTTTTGCTCAGGTTTTATAGACTCAGGTAAATACTCTAACATTCTTTTGCTCATATTAAATAAATTTGTTGTACTATCTTCTTTGTGTGCAACTATACCAGCATTATAATTGTGGTTCGTAACAACATTCTTAAATATAATTGATTCTGTTTCTGTACTAAATCCCATTTGTCTAGCTTTTAATATTATTATTCTTATCGGCTTTTTTTCTTCATGTAGTTTTTTAACAACATTATAATATTTTAGCTGTGGTTCATTTAGCTTTAACGGAATTACATTACCTTTTTTATCTCTTATTTTTATATAAGATTCTATATATTTTTTTGTATTAATACTCATTGCCTTCAACTCTTTTTATATATTCTTCATAAGAAGTATCTACATTTATATTTTCTTGTTTATCTTTCCACCCAAAATTATTTTTTAAATTAAATATAATTCCTGTTCCACCATCTGTTATTAAGTGTTTTTCTAAATAATTCTCTACTCTTAGCTTTGCTTTTTTTATTGTGTCGGAAAATTCTTCTTTTTTAGCATACTCACATAATGTGTCTCTACAAATATCAAGAGCTATGCATAATCCAGTTATAGTGTAAGGTTCATTTTTTATATCACAATCTTTAAAGTATTTATCTATTTTTTCTTGTAATTCTTTATCTCTTGTTATTTTATTTGGTCTTCCTCTTGGCATTTGTTTTCACATCCTTTCTTGGTCTATATCTAAAACAATAATCATAATATTTGCATTGTTCACATCTTCTTTGCATACAATTTGCATAGTTAATATCTTTCATACTCTATTCCTCTTCTGTACATGTTAATTTGCCATCTATTCTTCTTACTATTTTACATTCTATATTTTTTGTACAAGTACTGCAGTTATGCTCTTCTTTAAATTCTTCTATTTCTTCTTTTGACATATCTTTTCCTCTTTTCTTTTATTTATAAAACACTAAATCATATATTCCCATTTATATCCATAAACTGTATTACATCTTTTTTTACAACATTGTCTTATTACCCACTTATTGTATGGTGTATTATGTTCTAATTCCCATATATTTTGCCATATTTTAATAATTACACCTTTTTTGTTTTTTTGTAATATTTTATATTTGCTCTTTTTTTTACTCATTTTTTCATTTCTTTTTCCGTAATTGCAATTATATTTTTTTGTGCACCATTCAAGATTACTAACTACATTATTTCTTTTATTTTCGTCTTTATGGTTCACACATTCTAATTCATTTGGATTTTCTATGAAACTTTCTGCAACTAATCTATGTATTTTCTTTATTTTTCCTTTTCCGTTTTTATAAAGTATTACATAATTGTATTCACTATATTCGTTTGGTTTTAATATCATATTTCTTTTTAAAGATTTTACATTTCCTAAATTAGAAATTTGATATTTGCCTTCATATCCGTTTTATATCTTTCCATATTTCTTTCATTTAAAATAACCTCCCATTATTCTCTCCATATTTAGACAACAAAAAAGCACAGTGGAGTTCTGTGCTTGTCGGGAGCTACCCTATTTTTGTTAATTGGTCTAGGTCGAAGAAGTTGAACCTTCAATCTCAGGTGTCCAAGACCCGCATCTTACCATCAAGACTTGACCTAGATATTAGAACTCGCTAGGAAAGTTCTGTAATAATAATTTTAAGGGGTTTATTATAAACAAAGTGCAAACAGCTAATCTATATTATCAGTTACCTAGCATACTGGTAATAACATAATAAAAAGAATAGACATTTAAAACATCTACTCTTATACACACAAACTATTTGTAGCTAATACTTTTGTAATCTTGGGCTTGTTCATTTCTGAACGATTACACTTTTCATTAATAATATTTTATCATCTTTTAAGCGGACAAAACGGACATTTCTATTTTTTTTCTAAAAATCTTATTAATTTTTTTCTTGCTGTATCTTCATTGTTATAATTCATTAAAAACATTATCTGTAACCACGTTTTATTATCATTATATCTGTATCTTATTATATCTCTTAACTCTGCATTTTCTACATAATTTAGCTCATACTCTAATTGTAATCTCATTTTATCTAGTTTATATGTTTTGTCTTTTATCATCTTTTTGTATTTTCTTTTTAGTCCTGCATTTTTTGGTATTTCAACACCGTTCTATTACACAATTATGTTTTATGTATGGATAGCTTGTACTACTTCCTTGTACACTATCTTTTATTACTGTGCATTCTTTATTTTCTATTTTTTTTATTCTTTGTCTTAACCTTTCCAGTTCATTATTTGTATTTTCTATTTTATCTAAAAAGTCTTTATTCATTAGTGTGCCTCCTTTTTATATTTTCTCTTATTAATTCATCTTTTAAGTCATCTAAAATCTTATATGCTCTATTTAATTGTGTTTGATTTTGTTTTCTTTTTGTTATGTCTAATAAATTTATATTCTCTAATTCTGCCATTGTACTTGCTACTATGTTGTATATATGATTTATTGTCATTTGTATCACTCCATTCCGTTATAATAATCTCCTAAATTTATTTTATGATATGTATCTCTGTCAACGGTTACCCATATTGACTTTATTTTTCCGTCGATTTCTTTTTGAATCTGTATTCTATAACTTTCTGGATGATATTGTGGTATTAGTGATTTTCCACAACTCATCATTGTTGTGTATGCTGAATGATATTTTTTATCAATAACTTGTCCTTCTTTTATTCCATAATCTTTTTCTTCTTTTATTGTAATCCAAATTACACTACATAGTATTATGAATAAAATTACAACAATTCCAATTACAAATATTTCTATTATACCTTTTTCAGATTTCATATATTTTTACCTCTCTTTCAAATATTTATATATTGCTCTTTCAACATAAGCTAATGCTTCATAATTGCTTATGTATCTTCCATCGTGTCTGTGTCTTACTGTACTTCTTATTATCTTTATTTCTTGATTATATTGTCTTTTATACATTGTTGCTAATTGATTCTTGCTTAATCCTTGCTTCCATTTTTGAATTATCTCTTTATCTTGCATACTACACCTCTTTAGATTTTCTTTAGATGTAGTATGCTCTTTTATTTATTTAATAATTCTTTTGCTTTATTTTCAAAATATTGTTTTATACAGTTATCACAAGTTTTTCCATTGTCTCCTGCATAATATTTACATTTAGTTGTTATATCTAAATACTCGCATAAGTCACTATCACTTGTTGCTATATGATTTGCCATTAAGTCTATTATTTTGTCTTTTTCTTCTAGCATATATAAAACTTTTTCTATTGCTATGCTATCTGTATCTAAATCTGCTGTTAATTGCATTGCAAATATGTCCCCATTTTTTCTTGCCTCTTTAATGACGCCATTATTTATTTGTATCATCTTTTTTAGTCTTTCTATTGCTTGTTCTTTTGTCATATGTTAGTCCTCCTTCTTTCTCTTTCTCACAACTTCTGCATAATACATATTCATCATAATTTAACGTTTTTCCACATTTTTCACAATGTGTTAGTCCTCTCATTGCTAGTCCCATTTTATTCTCTCCCTTCTAGTAGCTCTTGTAATTTCTCTAATTTTATATATTTTTGTGCATCAATACACGTTACTTCGTCTGGAAATTCTGCATCTCCTTCAAATATTATTCTATATTCTCCATTGTTTAATATTTCTTCTATCTTGTCTTTTACTTTTTGAACTGAAATTGAATTTGAATATCTTTGTACTAATAATTCATTTATTTTCCTTTGTGTTGCTTCTTGATTTTTTAATTCTTCGTTTTCTTTTTGTAATCTTTCTACTAAATTTGATATTATTTCCACTGAACTTACGCACATATCATACTCTAAATAATCAAAATTAGTTTCTTTTAAAAAATCGATAGCTTTCTTTTCTTCCTCGTTCATTTATTCCTCACTTTCCAGCAATTTTTGTAATCTCTTTTTTATATCTAAAGATTTTGTATTCATTGCTCTTAACCTTACTATTTGATAATCATTTTTTCGATAACTTGCATAAATATTTGTATTTTTTGATATTATTTCTTTAGTCTTTTTTATATCATAATCAATTCTGTCTATTATGGCTTTTACTTTTTGAACTGGAATAATATTTTCTTTCAATAATAAATCTTGATAAAGCTTTACATATTCATTTTTCATTTTCTTTTCACTTTTATATGTTTCTTTTAATTCTTCATTCTCTTTTAATACTCTTTTATAATCACATTCATTTTCATCTAATTCTGTCAACATTGCACTATATTCTTTTTCTAATTTATCTGCTCTTGCTTTTTCTTTTAAATAATTATCTACTATATTTTTAATGCTTTGTATTTCTTTTTTATAATATTGTATATCTTCATCATTGTCATTTTTTACTTTCATTTGACTGTATATTGCATTAATACAATCTTCATCTCCTTTTATTATTCCTTCTAATATTTTTATATCTTCTTCTATACTATTTTCTTTCACTTAAAACACCTCCTAATTAATATCTCTATGTATATAAAACGTTTGACTATTTTCTGTTTTATGTGCTAATCCAATTTCTATATTTCCTATCTTTGCTATATAATCTGGATTTTCAGTCAATTTATTTAGTATTAAATTTAATTGTTCTATTGTGCTAGGGTAGAAAATCATATCAAATTTTTCTTTCACTTAAAACACCTCCTAAGGCTTGTCTCCTTTGATATTCTGCTATTCCTAACTCTAAAACTTCATTAACCATTTCTTCGTCTAAAAAGTCAAATCTTAAATTTTCTTTTGGATATCTGTTCCTAACATAATCTTTTATTACTTGTTTTGTGTGTTCATCATCTCGTTTTATTACTTCTTTTATTACTCTTTCTGAAAAAGAAAACATTTCATTCACTGTTTTTTCGTTCATTATGAATCCTCCTTTAATATCTCGCTAAAAATTCTTTTAATTCTTTTCTTAATGTTTCCCAATCTTCTATTTTTTCTAGCAATTTATTTAATTCATCTTTGGTTAATTTTGTGCAATCCCAGTTAGTCTCATCAAAATCATAACAACTACAATGAGATCCTTCTACTAAAACAAATTCATTATATTCTGTATCAGGCATATCTTCTAGCAATAATAATCTTTCCATCTCATAATCTCTTTCACTTGTTATTGCAAATAATACATTATGCATTTTTATATCTGTTTTATTTTTTAAATTATATTTTTCCATATCTTATTTACTCCTTTCTAACTTTTCTATCTCACAATCTTCCATACTAGCATAGCAAACATTGTCATTTAATATAAGCCTTAATAGAATATCTAAATCATCAATTATTAATCCTTTTCTATTTCCAATTACTTTTTTTCTTACTTCTGTTGCCAATATAGGTTCTGGCATTTTATCTTTTACTCTCATCTCGTAAGCTCTATGCTCTATATCTTTTTTATGTTGATAATTAAAACATACTATCGGCATTTGTTTTTCTACTGATAATTGAATTGTTTTCATTGTTTTTCCATTTGCTCTACCACCACAATATATTTTCATATTTTATTTACTCCTTTACTACTAAATTTGCTTTGATTAAATCGTATAGTGTATCTAATTCGCCAGTTAAATCAATATCGTCTTTCTCAATATTTCCAATTTTTTCATCATTATTTATATAATAAACAACATGATTTTCTGTTTCTTTATTTGACGGATTAACTAATATTGAAGTTTCATAGCGGTCGTCCGAATTATTCATTCTTTTACTATACGTATCATTAATTATACGTTCAAATCCAAACTTTTTAAGTTCTTTTAAATCTACATCATCTCTTATTTTTAACATATCTATTCTCCTCCTAAATCATTTTTCTTTACTAAATCTAAAATAATATTAAAATCTATATTAGAAATCATTGAATGTATGCGTTCTGCTTTGTACTTTTGTTTTAATTCTTTTACTATTTGCTTTGCTTTTTCTTTTTCAACTTTTTTTATTTGAAATCTATCTTTTCTTGCATCATTTCCTATGCAATTAAATAGACAAGTAGTAGCTCCTTTTTCAGTTGTTTCACAAATTCTTGGAAATTGAAATTCTTTTTTAATATCATTCCATATCATATATCTATATTCCATCTTCTCCTCCTAATAACTCAGGATTATCGTATATATTGCCTATTACTTCAACTTCTGCTTTATAATAACTTCTTATTTCTCCAAATGCAAAACCCCTATCTTTGTTCTCTAAATCAACCAAAAGCCACATTCCATTTATGTCATCATATATAACTTTAAATTCTCCATCAAAAGCTGGTTCTTCATAATAGTAACAATCTAATAAAACTATATCTCCTTCATATATTTCTTTTCCGTTTTTATCGTGTAGTCCTGTAAATTGTCCTATTGTATTATTATCTACCTGCCCTTGTACCATTCTATATGGCATATTCCAATCTGGTATATAATTGGGGTCAGCAAATTGTATATAGTATTTATCTTCTTCTTTTTTCCCTAAACAAACTAGTGGTGCTGGTATTCTTAACAATGTTCCATATATCCATACTTGTTCTGGTACCATTTTTCCTCTAAATTTTATTTCTCTATTCATCTTCTCCTCCTACTTTATAGCAATTAGCCATATAACTTTCTTTTGTTAGTATTGTTTTTATGTCTTGATTATCAATAATTCCATCTTTTGTTCTCACATATTCGTTTCCTTCTATCATCTCTTATGTTCCTTTCATTTAATTATTCTTAATTCCAAATCTGGATAAACTTTTTCAAATATTTTATGTTTTAATTTGAATACATCTGTCTGCATTCCTTTTACATCTTCCACTATTGTTTTACCGTTTTCTATGTATTGGAAGTCTGCTATGTATTCTATCTTTCTAAATGTTCTTCCGTTTTTCTTAAAACTATCTTGTAACAGAAATCGTGGTTGTAATTCTAAATCAGTTATCGTTCCTGCTCTTTCTAGTAATTTTAATTCTTTATATCTTCTACTTTCTTGGATACTATCAAAGATGTAGTCATCTACTATTACTTTTTTATTTCTGTATTTGTTCACTTTTCTTTAGCTCCTCTCTTAACTTTTCTTGCCAATTCTCTATTCCTGGTACAAAATATTTACATCTTGCTACTGGCTTATATTCTTCACATTCTTGCTTGTTACAGCCTAAGCAGTAATAACATAGTGTATTCTTTTTTATTTGTTTCATAGGTTAGTCCTCTGGCATTTCATAACATATGAAACCTTTGTAATCTGACATTGCTCCATTTTTCCAAAATTCTGTTATTTCTGCTAATACTTCTTTTGCCCTTTCTTCTGTCTTGTAATATCCTAAGTCTTCATACAAACTATCTACTGTTTCAGTTCTTATACAAACATCATCATCACCTTCATCAAAGGTGATATAAACTCGTGTCATATTATCAAAATTTATTATTTTTCCTTTATCTTGACTTACTATTATCATAACTACCTCCTAAATTTTTGGTATATGGTTCATATTTTCTGCTACCATATCCGCTAAATAATATCTTTTAAAACTTACATCTTCTCCAAATCTATTTTTCTTTTGTACCCATTCCGTTGTAAATTCATAGCCTTCTTTTTTTAGTTGGTCTATTCTTGCTCCTAATTGCATTACTCCTAAATCTTGATATGCTTCCCAACTTGTTATACTTCCAAATTGTCTGATATAATTTATAATTCTGTCTTTTTGTGTTATCTTCATTTGTTTATCACTTCCTTTAATCTATAAATTCTCCCCACTCTAAATTTTTATATAAATATCTGTATGGGTCTTTCACATAATAATCTATTGGATTTACTGCTATTCTTGCTCTTATATCTGCTATCTTTGGTATAAATTTAACTTCTTGTATTGTTCTTTCAATAGCTGTTTCAAATTCTGTTTTATCTGTATTTTTAAATTCTTCATACCAAACTGTCATTTCTTCTTTTGTAAATATCTTGTTATATGCTGTTTGAATTTTTGATATTTGTCTTTTAAATTCATCTTTATTCATCTAAAAATCCACCACCTTGCTTGTATCTTTTTTAGGATTTTTTAAATTTTCTTTTTTTACTGCATCTACAACCCATTTTTTTATACATAGATAATGTGATTTTGCTTTGTACCCTTTCATTTCAATGTACTCATCAAGATATTTTATAAGTTCTTGCCAATTTTGATATTCTTTCTGTAGTTTCTGCAATTCTTCATCTTTCAACAATACATTTTTATATTCTCCATATTTGTGCTTGTTGGCTTTTGCAGAAGCTGTAGAAGATTTTTCTTCGGAAGCTGGTATATTATTATCTAACTCTATACTATCCTTACCTAACTCTAACCTATCTCTAACCTGGGTATCCATTTTGGATACATCTTGTATACATTTTGTATCCATTAATGTATAAGCTTTATTTTCATCAAGTTGTAACATTGCTTTTTCTTCTTTATATTTTGTTTCATGATATCGGTCTTTTTGTATGTAATTATGTATTTGCCAATGCTTTATTACTACTACACCACTTTCAAATGGTAATAAAAACTTTTTAGTTAGTAATATTTTTAAATCATCATCTTTGCAACCTATCATTCTCATTATGTTTTTTGGATTATTTATAAATCCATCATCATCTGCTCTCATACTTAAATGAAAATATAATAATTGAGTTGTATGTGGCATATCAAGAAAGGCATCACTATCTATTATTGTTTTTGCAAACATTCTTCTTTCTGCCATTGTTTTTCTCCTTTCGTACAATATAAGGGATAAAACCTTTGTAGCCTTATCCCTGTTGTCTAATCTAAATAACTTTTTCCTATTAATCTTATAAATTCTTCTCTTGTATGATTTTTTTCATATTCTTTTTGACATTCTTGTTTTAATCTCAAATCTAACTCATGTCCATATTTACCATGTACTCCGTATGTTCCTCTATGCTCTAAATATGTTAGCCATACTTTGAATCCGTTTTGCTCTGATATTTTTCTTTTTCCTGTACCAAAATATATATGATGCTCTTCTAGTCCATAAGTTTGTTCACTGATATAGCTTTCTTTTTTGCTTTGTAAAATTGATTTCATTTCTTGTCCCACTCTTTCAATAAACTATTTATTTCTGCATCTGATTTTGTTTCTATTCCATAAGCTTTACAGTCTTGAACTACTCCATCTATCAATCTTGACATTTGTTTTGAGTTAAAAGAACTTGAACCGTAATATGCATTAATTATTTTAAATTCTGTATCACTTATATATGTTGTATCTGCTATTTCGCAAAACCAAGCTATTCCTTGTGCTACCCACATTTTTTCAAAGGTCTTGATATTCTCTGTTTCTATCCTAAATCTTCTGAATATTCCTAGTTCTTTTACTCTTCTTTTGTATTCTTCTATCGTATCTATTTCTGCTAACTCACATAATTCTTGCAAAAGTTTCCAAAAATAATTATTTGCATTAGTTGTTCTCTTCTTTATATATTTTTTTGCCTCTATTTTAAGTTTTAAGCCTTTTAATTGTTCTATGTCTGATAACTTGTCCTTTCCATCAATTAGAAAGCTTATTTTAGGTTTTCCAGTCTTATAATCTATGTTTATTTCTTCTAATGTTCCTGTAGTTTGCATTTAACCACCTACTTTTGTTCTTCTATATTCTCTTGATTTTCTTCTTGTATCATTTGTGAGCTTTGTTTATTTACATCATCTAATATCATCATTAATGCTTTTTTAATAACTGGGTCTGTTTTTTCATTATTATATAGCCAGTCACAATAGTTTCCATCTTTATGAGCTAACTCTATTAATGATGTTCCTTTATATTTTCCAAAACTTAATTTAAGATTTTTAGCTTGTTCTATAGTTAATGTTGCATCTTGTTCTTGTTGTATAAAATCTCCCATATCTTCAACATCTTGTGTAAATACTTCACTTAAACTAGCAACTTGTAAAACTGCATCTATAAATGCTCTTTTTTTAGCCATTTTTAATATTGTATTTACTAAACTACATATATCTGGATTGTTTATTTTATATTTTGTTCTTCCGTATTTATCTGTAATTTGTTCGCTTTGTCCTATATAATTCTCTGGTATTTCATCAACATTTATAAATCTATATTTTTTCTCTTTACTATTACAGCTTCCAACACCTTGTGCAACTGGTTGTCCATTTCTAAATAACGTACATCTGATATTGTATGAGAAAAACTCTTTGTCATAGTCCTCTGTTGTTTGTAAAAATTCATATTCTGGATTTAATCCAAATAACATACAAATTTTTTCCCCTCCTGGTTTTAATAGTGTTGGTTTACTTGTTCCTGGTACTTCTCCAAAATCATGACCTTTTTTTAAAGTCTTTTGAACAACATTTTGCATTTGTTGTATTTTTGCCATTGTATTGGCTATATTATCTATTTCTACTGTATCTATAATACTTAAAGCATTTATTTCATTACTCATTTTTAATCCCTCCTACTTTATTCTTAAACTTGTATTTTGTGTATTTATATTAACTCCTGCTGGTATTTCTCCTGTTGCCTTAAAATGTTCTTTTATGGCTGTTTTGTCTATTTTTACACTTACTATTTCTTGTTTAAATTCTTTTGGTATTTCATCTTCATTTATGATTTCTACACTAGGTGGATTTTTAGCTATACTTAATGTTCCTAGCGGTGTTTCTAGTTTTGCAAAACCACCTTGTTCCATACACTCTTTTACATACTCTTTAAATTTTATAAGTCTATTTTCTAGTGTCTTTCTTTGCTCTGAAATTCGTTTTTCTTCATTTTTCATAGCTTCAATAGTTAATTCTATATTTCTTGTATACCCAATTAAATTTTGGCTTTTTTGTTGTAATAATTCTATTAGTTCTTTTTCTACTTTCTTTTTATCTTCCTCTGTCATTTCTTCCTGTGCTATTAACATTGGAAATGCATTTGTTATTTGATATAAACTTAAATCTTGCATTATTCTTCACTCAACCTTTCATATATTTCGTCTTCGTAATGTTCATCGTCTTTTTCTAGTAAATGTTCTAGAAAGCTGTCATAATCATTGTTTGTTTCTATATAGTCATCTTCGACCATTCTGTTTTCTAACATTTCTTCTCCTTCTTGCATATCTGATTATTTTGTGTTAAAATAAATACAGATATGAATTTATCTAAGTTTTTGTTATGAACTAATTTTCTGATTCGCTGTCTGAAATTAGTTCTTTTATTTTACCTAAAATAGCTTTTTCATTGTTGTATGCATTTGAAGTTGCTATTCTTTTTATTCTGTCTATCAATTCTCTTTGTTCTTCATTTTCAAATCTTAAGTCTTTGTTTTCTTCATATACTGCTATATTTTCATTTGATAATTCTTCATTTTTCTTTTGTAAATCTGCAATTAATATGTTTCTATCTTCTACTTTTCTTTCTGCATCTTTTAGATTTTTTCTACTTGCATTTACTAAACTTTGTAATTCTTTTGTCTTTCTAAACATCTCTTTCAACTCCTTTCTTGTAAAATTTTTAATAATAATGTATAATATCCTCGAAAGTGAGGTTATTATTATGTTTGATTGGTTCATTTCTTTAAATGCTACTGATAAAATCGCATTATTTGCTCTTATAGTTGCTTTATATGGTGCAATTTTATCTACTGTTCTTTATAATAAAGAAAAATTTAATTTAAAATTTATAAATCTTGGTATTAATTTTGTAACTCTTTCTCCTAATGATGTAATATCAAATGACTTTGGCGAAGAATTTGTAACGTATAGTAAAAATCTATATACCATAGCATTATTGGTTAGAATAAATAATTGCTCTAAAAACCCTATAACAATAACAGATTTCATATTAAATAAAAAAAATATATATAATAGTTTTTCTTCAAAGGACTACTCTTTTATTCCTACGAATTTTGAATTTTATGATAATCATTTAATAAAAAATAGTGGTAAATATATAAAAGATAAATTGATTACACCTTTAGTCAAATTAGAGCCACTATCATCTTGTGAGGGGTTCATAATTTTTGATAATTTAAATAACATTCCTAAAAAATTTAATATCATAATTAATGCAGTTCCAAAATCCAAAAAATTTAAATTTAATTTTAAAATAGATAAAGACTTTAGAAATCAAATAATAAAATAATTAACATTAATATTGCATTTAACCAATTAAGTATTGCTATTATAAGTAATACTTTTTCTTTTTTATTTTGTTCTTTTGCTTCTTTAATTTCATAATCACTTATTCCTAATTTTCTTAATTCTTTTTCACGTTTTTTTGTCATCTTTCCCTCCTAGTATGTTAATCCTTGTAAGAACATCCAGTAACAAAACACTACTGTTGCTATATATAAACTGCTATATACTACAGCTTGTCCTAATCTCATATAAACTTTGTTTTTATCTATTTTGAAATTTTTCCAACTTCTTTTCATTTGTTTTCACCTCCTTAAATAGTTTTCAACCATTTTTCAAATTTACTTTTAATTATTAAATAATTCCATTGTCCTGTTTTTCCTTGAAATGCTATTCCAAAAGGAAATTTATCTTGTCTTAATGCTGACCTAACTCCTTCAACACTCATTTTCAATTTTGGTGCAATATCTGCTGGAGTTAATCTTTCTATTTCTTCATTTTCTTCTTCCATGTTCTCACCTTCTTTCTCTTTTAGTATCGGGTTGTGGTTATTTTTGTAAAAATCTGTTAGCATCTTCTTTTAAAACATTTATGATTGAAGAAAATTCTTCAACATCTAATTTTCTTTTATCATTTAAAGATGCATTTAATTTTGGTAAAGCAATTCTTGCTTGCTCTGAAACCCAAGTTTGACTAATTCCTTTTTCTATTAAATATAGCCTTATCTGTTTTCCGACTGACATTTTTTCACCTTCTTTCAATTTCAGTTTTTCTGAAGTTGTTTATATATTATTCCATTATTTCTGAAATGTCAATACCTTTTTTGAAAAATTTTTCAGTTTTTCTGAATTTTTTTATTTACATATCTAAAAAAGTATGCTAAAATATAATTGTTTCAATAAGTGAGGTGAAATCATGTTTTTATATAAAAAAATCAAAGAGGCAAGAAATGAAAAAAAGATGACCCAAAAACAATTAGCTGAAGAATTAACACAAAGAGGTCGAAAAACATCTAATACAGCCATAGCAAATTGGGAATCAGGATTAAATAGTCCAGATGTTGATACTGTTCAACTTATGTGTCAAATATTTGAAAAAGATGGAAATTATTTTTTTGATACAAATAATGATATAAATAACGATTTTCGTTATGCAAATTATAATGGTATTAATACAGAAGGATTGGATGAAAATGACATTGAAGAAATAAATAGATTTGTCGAATTTATAAAAAATAAAAAGAAAAACGAAAAGAAATAAGAGGTCTTGCTATGAATGCTTTAGATATGTATAAAATCGCTGAAAATGAAAAAATAGACATTTTAGATTATAATTGGACAAATACTAAAGCTAGAATATTTGAAATCGATAATAACTATTATATTGCTTTAGATAATAAACAAATAAATAATAGTATTGAAGAAAAAGAAATTTTAGCTGAAGAACTAGGACATTATTATTGTAATGCCTTATATTATCTTAATTCTGATAACATCCAAAAGAAAAAATGTGAATATAGAGCAATGAAATGGGCTTACTCTGTTTTAGTTCCGTTTCAAAAATTAAAAGAAAAACTCATACAAGGTTTTAATTTGTATGAGTTGGCTGACTACTTCAATGTAGACTGTAAATATATGATTGAATGTGTTAACTTCTATGTTGAAAAATATGGCATATTAGTTTAATATAAATAAAAAAGGAATAGATGTAATCAAATCACCACAACCCGATACATTTATTCCCTGCAAACACTATTAAAAGTGAATGTATTAATATTATACAGAAAATACCTTCACTTTTCAATAGTTTATTAAAAATAAATTAAAGAAATTTGGAGGTATTTTACTATGAAAATTTTAAAGAAAAGAGCAAATGGAAAAGGAACTGTTGCATTTTTAGGAAAAGGCAGAAATAAGCCTTATTCAGCCAGAATAACAATTGGGAAAGATATTCAAGGAAGAAGTATTTATTATGATATCAATACATTTGAAACAGAATTAGAAGCACTAGTATGCTTAGAAAACTATCACAAACAACCTTATTCTTTATATATAAAAGAAGACAAATATAATAGAATTGATACTTTTCCAAAAATCCCTTACCCTATTATTCCTGTTCAGAACCCACATAAAAATATTATAGAAAAAGTAAAAAAAGATAATTATACATTTAAGCAATTATTTCAAGCTTTTAAAAAAGCAAAACTTCCAACATCTGAAGAAATTAAATTAGAAAAAGAAACTCATAAAAAACCAATAGGAAAATATTCTTTTAATTATTCTAGAGGTATGATAACTGCTTACAATAATTCACACGGACTATATGATAAAGTATATAAAGAATTAAGAACATCGGATTTTCAACAATTTTTAGACAATTGCGGAAAAAAATTTGAAACAATAAGAATAATGAAAAATTTATACATAAAACTTGATGAGTATGCTTTTCAAGAAGATTTAATAAATAAATGCTATGCTCAATACATAACAATTAGTAAATCTAGTAGTCTTCCTTCTGATAAAAAAGAAAGAACTCCTTATACTTATGAACAAATTAAATATTTATGGAATATTAAACCTGAAAACTATAAAGAAGAATTTGTGAAAGATATTTTACTTCTTACTATTTATACAGGTTGTAGAGCAAATGAACTGCTATTTATTTATACCAAAAACATACATTTAAATGACAATTATTTTGTTGGTGGAATAAAGACTGAGGCTGGAATAAACAGAGAAATCCCTATTCACAATGATGTTAAAAATATCTTTTTAAAATATTACAACCCTAAAAGTGAATTTTTATTTATGATGCCTAATGGCAATAGAGCCAATTATGGTTATTATCTATATCATTATACAGAAAATTTTATCGACAAACATAAATTTCTAAAACATCACACAGCACACGATGGAAGACACACATTAAGAACTGAATTAGAGAAGTTAAATATAAAACAAGTAATTATAAATTCTATAATTGGACATAGTAATGATAATGTTGGTTTAGATGTATATACTCATATTTCAGTTAGAGAAAAACTTGAAGCTATAAATTTAGTTACTTACAATGAACCAAAAAAGTTATATATTCTAGCTTCGAATCAATAAAAACTGTTTTATTAATAACAAGTTAATAACAAATAGAAATACCAATGTGTAAAAAACATTGGTATTTCAACATTTTATTAAACCTCCATAATGATTGGTATAATCATCGGATTTCTTTTTGTTTTTACAAATATATAATCTCTTAAGTTTTCTCTAACTGTAGATTTTATTGTAGACCAATCTCTAATTTCTTTTTCTTCACATTTTTTAATTTCATGTCTTACTACACTTTTTACTTCATCCATTAAGTTTTCTGATTCTCTAACATATACAAATCCTCTTGAAATTACATCTGGTCCTGCTACTACTTCTCCTGTTGAAGAGTCCATTGTTAATACTATTACTATTAAACCATCTTGTGATAAGTGTTGTCTGTCTCTTAAAACGATATTTCCAACATCTCCAACTCCTAGTCCATCTACTAATACTCTTCCATTTGGAACCATTCCAGCTAGTTTTATTTCATCTTCACTTAGTTCTACAACTCTTCCGTTTTCCATTAATACTATATTTTTAGCTGGTATTCCCATACTTTGAGCTGTTTCAGCATGTGCAATTAATTGTCTATATTCACCATGTACTGGTATAAAGAATTTTGGTTTTGCTAATGCAAATATTAATTTTTGTTCTTCTTGGCAAGCATGTCCAGATACGTGAACATCTGCTAATGCACTATATACAACTTCTGCTCCAATTTGCATTAAGTCATCTATTACTTTTGATACTAATTTTTCATTTCCTGGTATTGGATTTGCAGAAATAATTACTAAGTCATTTGGAGTTATTTTTACTTTTCTATGGTCTCCTGCAGCCATTCTTGTTAATGCTGACATTGTCTCTCCTTGACTTCCTGTTGTAATTATTACTAATTGTTCATCATTGTATGTTGACATCATATCTATGTCTATAAATAAATCTTCTGGACAATCTATATATCCTAATTCTCTTGCTGTATTTATCATATTTATCATACTTCTACCACATACAGCAATTTTTCTTTTATATTTTACTGCTGAGTTTACTATTTGTTGAACTCTATGAACATTTGATGCAAATGTTGCTACTACTATTCTTTTTGTACATCCATCAAATAAGTTATCAAATACTGGCCCTATTGAACTTTCTGACATTGTAAATCCTTTTCTTTCAGCATTTGTACTATCTGACATTAAGGCTAGTATTCCTTCATTTCCTAATTCTGCTATTCTTCCTAAGTCCATTATTTTTCCATCTATTGGTGTGTAATCAACTTTGAAGTCTCCTGTGTGTAATATTGTTCCTACTGGTGTTTTTATTGCTAACATTACAGAATCTGGTATACTATGTGTACTTCTTATAAATTCTACTTTAAAGTTTTTTCCTAATGTAATTGTTTCTCCTTGCATTACTTCTATTAATTTAGAACTTCTTAATATTTTATGTTCTTCTAGTTTATTTCTTATTAATCCCATTGCAAGTCTTGGTGCATAAACTGGGATATTTATTTGTTTTAATACATATGGTACACTTCCTATGTGATCTTCGTGTCCGTGTGTTATTATTAATCCTTTTATTTTATCTACATTTTTTTGTAAATATGTTATATCAGGTATAACTAAATCTATTCCCAACATATCATCTTCTGGGAATGATAATCCGCAGTCTACTACTATTATTTCATCTTCATATTCAAATACTGTTATGTTTTTTCCAACTTCGTGTAATCCTCCTAATGGGATAATTTTTAATTTTCCTTTTTTAAATACACTATTATTATTTGTTCTTGATTTTCTTGGCTCTCTTTTTTCTATTCTTTTTCCTATTTTATTTTCAATTTTTCTTTCTCTCTTTGCTGTTGTTTCCTCTTTTTTTTCTCCTTTTTCTGTTTTTTCTTCTTTTGCATTTTTTGTAGTTCTAGTACTTCTTGTTGTTCTTGCATTTCTTGTTACACCTGTATTTTTTCTTGGTGCTCTTGTTCTTCTCTCTGTTTTTCTCTCTACTTTTTCTGTCTTTTCATCTATCTTTTTGTCTAAATTCTCTTGTGCCATTTCTTCTCCTCTCTTTCCTTTTATTAATTTATTTTGAATTTCATTAAATCCTTTTAATCGTTTAAATTCTTCCATTGAAAAATGAAAGCACAAATAATTTATTATAACTTCTCTGCTTATAATAATTTCCTTTTTATTTAATTTTTAATCCGTTCTTGTTATTTCTTTTCTCTCTTTATATATTTAAACTTTTTAGGTTTTAAAAAAATCTCATTTTTTTGCCCTTTGGCAATGTCTTGGTTATTATACTATAAAATTTGGAAAAAGTCAAATATTGGAAAAATTAAATAGTGTATAAATTGCTTTAAAATTGTCTTTTCTCTTCCAACTTACATTTTCTTTACAGAATTTCATTTAACTTTTTAGTTGACAAAATAAAAAAAACTTTATCTACTAATCATAATTTATTTTAGTATAATAAAGCTTTATTTTTTAATAATTTGTATACGTACTTGTATATGTTCCATTTAATATTTGTCCTACTGAAATTGAACCAGTTCCTCCTGCACCACCTTTATAACCAGTAGCACACATTGCTATTCCACCATCTGCAGTTATTGAACCATTATTTTCTGTATAATTATCTTTATAGAATATATTTATCGAACCGCCTCCTGAGCTTCCTCCTCCAGCATTTCTAGAACTAGTTCCTCCATTACTTCCATTTGCTTCTATTATCGAATTATTTATTATATTATTAGCATATATTATAAGTAATCCTCCTGTTCCATTCTCTGCTTTAGTTATATCCGCTCCTCCAGTACCTCCTGGATTTCCAGCTCCACCTCCAGCTTCATCGTTATAATTACCAACTCCATTTCCTCCAGCACCACCATTTATATTTCCGTTTTTAGCTGTTATATATTGTGCATATACCATAGTTGCAGCAGCTCCACCTCCTGTTCCACCAGAATATGATGTACCCGCTGTCCCTGCACCAGAAGTTGCAGCACATCTATCTGATGTATCTGTACATAAAGCTGTTCCAGAACCTCCTCCTGCAGTTTGTCTACTTGTTGCATTTTTACCAGAATTTCCTATTTTACTATATCTTCCACCAAAGATACTATTTCCTACAACTTGTGATTTTACTCCTCCTTCTGCACCAACTGCCGGAACAAATTCATAACTATTATCACTATTTTTCCATAAATAAACATTTTGTCCTTCTGCTTTAGCTCCTCTTGCGGTCATACTTATTGTACCATTATTTGTTAATGTTCCTGTACAATAAATCATCATTCCTTTTGGTCCGCCATAACCATTTTTACTAGCATATGCTGTTAATTTTGTCTTTTCATTTATCGTTAAATCTCCATTTACTTTTAAAACTACCATACTTTTAGCATTTTCATTTTCTGTTGCAACATCATTTTCTGAACCAATTTCTGTGTTAGCATCTATTTCTAAATTTTGATTAAAGGTCTGCACTTTTAAATTATATGTTTCTTCAGCTACTTTTACACTATATTCTCCATCATCAAAATTATATTTTTCAACAGCATCTATTAAACTATCTGCCTCAAGTGAAGATTGGGTTGAATCTGTATTAACTTCATACTTTTGACTAATAGTAACTACATCTTCTAATTTATTATCTTTGTCTATTTCATTTACTATCTTTGCATAAATCGTTACTGTATTATCTTCTTCATTTACCTTACCATTTTGGGTTAAATCATAATCTAATGTTGATATTTTTCCTTTTCCTTCTACCCAATCGCCATTTTCGCCTATTTTATAATAGGTTTTAAATCTATCTGCAATTAAACTAAGATTATTTTTTATTTCGAATATTTTATAGCCTTCAATATCTTTTATCTTGCTGATTGATACAGAATTATTACTTATAGTCTCATCATTTAAAGTTATATTTTTTGATATTTCTTGCTCTCCATTTGTTTTTACTGTAAATGATAAATTACTATTTTTAACTGCAACATATTCTAATGAAACTTGTGTTTTTCCATTACAATTTATTGTTTTTCCATCTGATTCTTTTATATATTCTATTCCTTTTTCATCATTTACTTCTATTAACATTTTTATATTTTTTTCATCTTGATTATCATAAATTATATATGAAAATAATTCTGGTGTTTCTGGTTTTATTGTTTCATTCAGCTTTTGTAATATTCCTACTTTACCTAAACAAATATATATAATTAAAGTTAAAATTATAGCTATTACTATTATAAATAATATTTTGAAATTAACTTTTTTGGATTTCATTTTTTCTCCTCTGTGTTTTATTTTACTATTAATATAGTATCATATTTGATTTTTAAAGTAAATATTTTTTGGTTTTATTCTTTATTTTTATGTAAAAAGTAGTACTCAATATTAGTTTTTTTCATTTAATATTAGTACTACTTTTTTTATTTTAACAATTTTTATTTAATATTTATTTGCAATTATATATATTAATTTAAAAATAAAGTAGCTCGAAAGCCATCATCACTAAACCCAAGAGTAATATTATAGCTTTTGCACTTTTCATAAATAATTCTTCTATTATATTATATTTTATTTTATATAAATTACTGGTCTAAATCCATCATTTGTCCCTGCGTGAGGTGCACAAGAAAAGCAACGATAACAAGCTGATCTATCTGTATATGAAACATTAAAAGAACCCCCACGAAGATTATATGTGTTGTATGATGTATTATAGCCTAAATTTGCATAATAACAAGCTTCTTGTGTCCATTCCCATAAATTTCCTGCTACATCATATAATCCTTTTCTTAATACTTTTTCTGTTGAGCCAGTTGTTAATATTACATATGATCCTATTCCTAAATTTGTTGTTAAGCTATTTGCATCTTTGAAGCCATCAGTTAAACCATTTGATGAATTTACATTAGTATAATATCCTCTTAAATTTGACAATGCTACATCATCATAATTTCCCCATTGAGTACTTTTTATATCAGAATAATCTGATGTATCACTTAAAAATTTCATCATCACATCCCATTGTGTTCCTGTTATTAATCCACTTTGTACATACAAATTATTATTATATAATCTTTCACTCATTTCTACTGCTGTATAATAATCTGCATGATAATATGGTATACTGTTTGCTTTTTCTACTATGTTTCCTGTTGCTTTGTTTTGGTAATTTGAGTCTGTTACTACTTTTCCTCTTGCTATAAAATTATAATCTTGCCATGTCCATCCATTTATTCCTGATTGTATTTCTAATGCATTAAATAATGATGCATTATTATTGAATGTTACACTATCTTTGAAAGTACCTGTTTCTTCATCTAATGTAGAAACACCTGCTTCATATCTTCCTACATAAAATCCGCCATATTTTGATATTTGTGTTTCTTCAGCAGTATTCGTTTCTCTGTCCCATGATGCCATGTTTTGCATTCCAAAATCTATTTTTGTATATTCATCTATTGTACATGGTATCCATACGAATTGATTTCCTTTTAATTTTGTTGCATATTCGTGTGTTGTTTTATCTATTTTTCCATCATATTTATCAGCTTCGTTGTCTGATATTATTACTCCGGAATTCATGCTTCCACCTACATAGAAAAATCCTTTTGGTACTGGTACTGTTTCTCCATTTCCTACTGATACCGCATATACTGTTGATACTTTCTTTGTATCTTTTATTTCTGTTCCATTTGATGTTTTTATTATTCTTATTGTCTCTTCTCTCCATTCATCTTTTAAGGCCACTTCTGTTCCTGCATCTTGTGGATTATCTTTACTATTCTCTGGTAAATTATCTTGATTATTTCTTCCTACACATGTTACTGTTCCATATTCTGTTATTGTGAACTCATAGCCATCTACATTTACTTTTAAGTCCCATGTTACTTCTGTTACTTTTGGATTTATTCCTTCTGTTTTGTTTAAATTATCTTTTAAATATTCTTTATTTAATGTTCCTCCCGCATCATATGATGTCATTACTGCTATTTTTACTTTTTCCTCTGCATTAGCATATTTCGTTTCTTCTACTGCTTTTCTTGCATTAGCAAATAAGCCTGTGTTGGTTATTGCTTGTATGCTTATTCCTGCTAGAATTAATAGAATAACAATTGTTATTACTAATGCTACTAGTGTTATACCCTTTGAATTTTTCATAGCTAAATCTCCCTTTTAATTATTGTATTCTTCATTTATTATTTTATATAAAGCACTGGTCTAAATCCAACAGTAGTATAAGTCGTAGATACATACGTACAAGTACGATAACAAGCAGAGTTTATTGTATAAACATTACAAAACGAACCACCTCGAAAGTTATATGTGTTATAATTTTTGTTGTATTCTAATTTGGACTTATATGATACTTCTTGTGCCCATTCTCCTAAATTTCCAGCTACATCGTATAGTCCTTTTCTTAATACTTGTTCTGTTGAACCTGTTGTTAATATTACCCATGAACTAGTTCCAGAATTTGTTGTAAATCCTTCTGCACTTTTAAATCCATCTGTTGATGCATTTGATGTATTTACATTTGTATAACAGCCTCTTAAATTTGTTAATGATACATTGTCATAATTTCCCCAGCTTGTACTTTTCATATCAGAATAATCTGATGTATTACTTAAAAATTTCATCATCATGTCCCACTGGGTTCCTGTTATTAAACCACTTTGTACATATGAACTATTACTATATAATCTTCTGCTCATTTCTACTGCTGTATAATAATCTGCATGATAATATGGTATACTATTTGCTTTTTCTACTATATTTCCTGTCGCTTTGTTTGAGTAATTTGAGTCTGTTATTACTTTTCCTCTTGCTATAAAATTATAATTTTGCCATCCCCATCCATTTATTCCTGTTTGTATTTCTACTGGTTCAAATAATGATGCATTATTACTAAATGTTACGCTATCTTTGAATGTTTCTGTTTCTTCATCTAATGTAGAAACACCAGCTTCATATCTTCCTACATAAAATCCACCATATTTTTCTATTTGTTCTTTTTCCGCTGTATTTGTTTCTCTGTCCCATGATGAAGCACTAGTCATTCCAAAATCTATTTTTGTATATTCATCTATTGTACATGGTATCCATACAAATTGATTTCCTTTTAATTTTGTTGCGTATTCATGTGTTGTTTTATCTATTTTTCCATCATATTTATCTGCTTCATTGTCTGATATTATTACTCCTGTATTTATACTTCCACCAACATAATAAAATCCTTTTGGTACTGGTACTGTTTCTCCGTTTCCTACTGATACAGGATATACTGTTGCTACTTTTGATATTTCTTCTGTTTCACTAATTTTTTCAGATTGTTTTGATATATCTCTAAATAATCCTGTATTTATTATTGCATTAATTATTATCACTATTATTAATATGATACAAATTACACTTACTAATTTTACTAATGTTATTGTTTTTTCTTTCATATTTCCTCACTTTCTCTTTTCATATCATGTTACTCAATATCAATATTACTTTTATTCTTTTTTAGTATATTCTAAAATAAGATAAATTTTTTCTATAGTATCATGATCATTTTCTCCTCTCAAACATAATGTAACATCTGTATCTGTAGTACCATAATATTCTTTACCATACCAAACAAATCCATCAAGACCAACTTTAGTTCCTTTTAAATATGGAAGTTTTATATTTGTATTTAAATTATTTGTACATATAATATTATAATCCCAAATATATTCCAAATTCTCTATATTTCCCATTTTTATATTTAATGCTGTTTGACTTGGTTCTATTGTTTGTTCTTTTACCAATACCTTTCTATATAAAGTTTTACCATCAATCCATATTCCTATTGCTTTTTCCTCTTCATTATATTCATTATTTTTAATTTCATCTCTATTACCGGTCAATGTTTCTTCTATTTTTTTATCATAACTACTTATAATTGCATTTTCAACATTTTGTGAATTTTCTATTGCATTTTTTGCTTCTTTTGCATTGTTAAATAATCCCATATTTGTTATTGTTTGAATACTTATTCCTGCCAAAATTAATAAAATTATAATTGTAACCACCAATGCCACTAATGTTATCCCCTTGATATTTTCTTCCTTCATACTTTTCCTCCTATTTTTCTTTTGCATATTACACAATTTATTATGTATTAAAATTATATCAAAAAGAGATTTTTTAATCAATAAAAAACAATATTTTTACATAATTTTTAATGTATATACAAACACTTAATAATTTTTTTGTTAAAATTTATCATAAGAGTTTACCAATAAATAAATTCTCTCTAATTGCAAGTTAGTTTATTTGTTGATATTTCTAATATTATTATATATTAATTAGGAGGTTCTAGTGAAATTCAAGAGAATAAAAGATTTAAGAGAAGATAATGATAAACACCAAAAAGATATAGCTCAATTGCTAGGAATATCTCAACAATATTATTCAGAATATGAATGTGGTAATAGAACTATTCCAATAATTCATTTAATCACTTTAGCCAAATATTACGGTACTTCTATCGATTACATTGTTGGTTTAAGTGATGAAAAAATTATAATAAAAAAGAAGAAAAAAACAAGTTAATTATAATTAATTTTAAATCATTAATTACAATAACTTGTTTTTTGTTTTATATTTCCATTTGACTTGCTAAAAATGTTGCTGCTGATTGTGCTACTTTCTTTTCTACTTCATTCATCTTTGCATTTGAGTCTTTTGACATTAATATTACTGTTCCTATTGTATCTCCATTTGAAATTATAGGATATACAATTTGCGCATTATATTTTCTTTGATTATTATCATTTTTAGTAATTGGCATTGCCATATCACTATTTTCTTTGCTTGTATATACTTCTTTGTCATCCATTAGTTTTTCTAACTCTTGACTTACATCTTGTTCTAAATATTCTTTTTTAGAACCTCCAGCTACTGCTATTATTGAATCTTTATCTGTAATACATGCAATATGTCCTGTTGTTTTTGCTAATGTCTCAGCATAACCTGTTGCAAATTCTGATAACTCACCAATAGGAGAATATTTTTTTAATATTACTTGTCCTTCTCTATCTGTAAATACTTCAAGTGGGTCTCCGCTCTTTTATTCTTAAAGTTTTTCTTATTTCTTTTGGTATTACTACTCTACCTAAATCGTCTATTCTTCTTACAACACCTGTTGCTTTCATAATTTTCCTCCTTTAATTTCAAGTCTACTCTTATTATCTCAAAAGAGGAAATTTTTATACATTTTTATTTATTTTTTTAAAAAGGAAACAAACTAGGACTAACCTAATTTGTTTTCTTCTTCTTCTTCTTTTTCTTCTTTTTTTGGCAAGAAACTTGTCTTATATTTATCTAATATTACTCCTAAACTCTTTGAAAATTCTTTAAGCATAACAATTTTTATGCTTTGTCCTTTTCCTTTTAAATAATCATCTATAACTTGTTTTAGTTGTTTGATGTTTTTCATTTCTGGTTCTATTTGTTTTGTATATTTTTCTGCCCTATTTAATAATTTTTCTTTTATTAGAACTATATCTTCATTACTTGCACAAGATATTCTTTGGAACATTTGATATACATCATAATATTTAAATATTGGTATGTCCATACATTCTCTATCAAATTTTTCATAGAATTCTTCCATTTTCATTGGGATACACTTGAATATTACTTCTGCTTTTTCTTTATACATTTTATCTAATAATTGATTATTTAACATATGGAAATGTTTGATTATTTCTTCCATATCTTCTTCAAATTGTTCTATTGCTATTTTTGAAAGTTCCTCTTCAACGTTTTTACAATATTGTGATTTTAAAGAAGATAAATTCATTCCATTGAAAAATACATTTTTTAATGTTTTTATGTCATAATCTATTAATCCTTTTCTTGAAAAATAGCTAAAATATGCATATATTTTTACTGTATCTATTAATTCTATATTTCCTTGTTTTACTTCTTCTAAAACTTCTTTTATTACTCTATCAAATTCATCATCAGAAATTTTCCAATATTCTTCTGTAAGTAATCTTTTATAACCAGGCAAGTTTTCTGTATCTACTGTATTTCTTATTGTTTCCATATTTTCTTTGAATAATTTCATATCAAATATTCTTGTTCTTACATAATATTCAATAAATTTAAAGAATCTGTATTCTGCTTTGAAATTGTAATAATAGTTATTATCAAATTCTTTTATATAGAATTGTCTATTGTCCATTAATATTCTTGATGATACTAATAATGATTTGTATTCTTCATTATCTTTTACATTTATAAATTTATCCTTTGTTATTTTTCCAGCTTTTATTTCAAATGATATAGCTATTGTAAATATTAGCATGGTTTGCATTACTCTATTATTTGTATTTGGGTAATTTTTTTCTACCATTTCATATATTTTTTGGAAGTCATTTAAAGCGTGTTTTAAAATTCTTAAGTTTCTTGTTCCACTTCTTTCAAATGTTAAAATTATAAGTCTTGTATTTTCTCTTAAAAATCTTATTAAATCCGGATTACTTTCATATCTCATCAAAATTCCATTTATTATATAATCAAATTTTGGAGCATAATCAAATGTTTCTCCTATTAATTTTTCTTTTATTCTTTCATAATCATTTGCTTTATCAAATACATGCTCTATTTTATTTTGAATTTTTTCTACCATTGGCTTGTCCGTAGTATTTAGTTCCCCTTGTTTATCTAACAAATATGTTGCTATAAATGTTTTCATTTCTAGATTTGAACTTTTTAATTTTGTAGATAATTCTTTTTCATTACATATTATTATTGTTTTTATATGATCATGTTCAACAAAATTATTTATATAACCTAAGATATCTATAACATCCACATTTGCTCTTTCCAAGTCATCAAAACATAGAACCTTGTCATCTGTTGAGAAAAACTCTCCATAATCTAATTTATCTCCATTTTGTGTAACTCCAAAGAAATTAGCCATATCTAATCCTGTTTTTGCATATTCTGGTATAGTTGTTTGACCTGTTTGTTCCATAAATTTTCTTAAATTTTTGTCCATTAATTGGGTTGTTTCAATAAATATTTTTTTACTAATATCTTCTAAGTTTGAAATACCATATAATGACATATATATTGTTGTATATCTCTTACCATTTAACTGCATTGATTCTATTTTTTTTCTTATTTTATTATTCCAGAAATGAGTTTTACCAACTCCCCATTCTCCATTTATCATAATTGCATAGTCTGTATAATCTGACCTTACATAATCTAATATACTTTCTACTAAATCTTCCATTTTTCCCTCCATATACGACTTTTAATCTTTTGCTAATACTAGTACACCTATTTTCTCAGGATTTGCCTTCCTTAATATTCTACTACATTCATTTACTGTACTTCCTGTTGTGTATATATCATCAATTAATAAGATTTTTTTATTTTCTATTAATTGTCTGTTTGTTAATTCATAAACTCCATAAATATTTTGCAATCTATCTTCTTTGTTTAGTTTACTTTGTTCTATTATATTTTTTGTTTTTATTAAACAATTATTCATTAATTCCAAATTTGTTTTTTCGGCTATTTTTCTTGCTATAAGCAAACTTTGATTATAGCCTCTTTCTTTTTGTCTTTTTTTGCTGATTGGAACTGGTATAATTGTATCATAATTTTTTATATTTTCAAATATTTTTTTATTTTTTAACAAAAAATTTACAAAGGTTACATATATGTATGATTTTTCATTAAATTTGTAGTCTATTATTATTTTTCTTATTTTCCCCTCATATCTAAATATGTACATTAATTCATTAAAATATTTGTCTTCTATTTCTGTTCCTTCCTTTGTTATTTGATTTTCTGATTGTTTGTTTAAGTTTATTTCACATTTTTTGCATAATGCATTTGGGGTTATTTTTCCACATATTCCGCACGTTTGGGGATATATTAGATTTAGAATTTTTTCTTGAATTTTTAAAATTTTTATTCACTCTTTTCTTGATTTAAACTAAATTGATTAATAAAATAGGGAATTAGATATTAAAACTAATCCCCCTAACTTTTTCATTCTCCGTTTCTTTTTTGGTGGAGTTAAAACCGCTTTTTCTAACTTATATAAGTTAGTTATTATTAGTATACTCATTATAATCTATTTTATGTAGATTGTCAACAAAAACATTTCGACAAATTATGACATCAACTATTAAGCATTCTCATCTTAAATTCCAACCCCGTATTTCTCTTCTTACTATCTACATTTTGAACCATATAATCCACAACACGTCCACTTCCAATAATTATAAGTAATTTTTTTGCTCTCGTAATTCCAGTATACAATAAATTCCTTGTAAGTAACATAGGAGCTGACTGAGGAGCTAGCATAATAACAACATCAAACTCACTTCCGTTGTGCTTTATGTATCGTTATAGCATAACTATGTTCTATTTGTTCCAATTCTGTAAAACCATACCAAGCTACTTTTTCATCATCAAATTGAATTTTAATAACCTTTTCTTTTTCATCTATTTCTAATATTGTTCCCATCTCTCCATTGAATACACCTGTTCCAATTTCTGGTTTTTGTGGAATTTTGTAACCTCCAATATTATATTCTTGTTTTTGGTTGTTTTCTTTTTCCCAAGTTATGTCATAATTGTTTTTTATTTGCATTATTCTATCTCCAACTCTAAAGATAGCCCCACCATTTGCTTTTTCTGGTAATTCATCTATATTTGGATTTAATACATTTTGCAAAGCTTTGTTTAATTCTCGCGTTCCTAATGGTCCTTTTTTGGTTGGTGTTAATACTTGTATGTTTTTAAAGAAATCATAATTGCCAAATTTTTCTAACCTTCCTGTTGATAAGCTTATTACTTCTTGTAATATTTTTTCTGTTGAATTTTGCTGTATAAAGAAAAAGTCCTCTTTTGTATCTTCTTCTATTTCTTTATCTTCTTTACTTAAAAATTTTTGACCATTATTTACTCTATGTGCATTTAATATAATTTTACTTTTTGCAGCTTGTCTAAAAATTTTGTCCAATTTTACTGTATTTATAACTTCAGAATTTATTAAATCTTTTAATACACTTCCTGGTCCTACTGATGCTAATTGGTCTACATCTCCTACTAGTATTAGTTTTGTTCCTTGATATATACATTTTAATAAATAGTTCATTACAAACATATCTACCATTGAAAGCTCATCTACTACTATTACATCTGCATCTATTGGAGCTCCTTCATAATCACTATGTCTTGTATATATCCCCTCATCATCTAATTTTCCAAGTCCTAATAATCTGTGCAAAGTTGATGCTTCCTTGTCTGTTGCTTCAGTCATCTTTTTGGCTGCTCTTCCTGTTGGTGCTGCAAGTACTACTTTTTTATTTTTTTCTTCATATAGGTCTATTATTGTTTTTATTATTGTGGTTTTTCCTGTTCCAGGTCCACCTGTTATTATTGTAACATTTTTTTCATTTATTGCTTTTATGGCTTCTTTTTGTTTTTCTGATAATTCCATTTTGGATTTTTCTTCTACTTTTTTTAATGCTTTGTCTATATGTTCTATTTTTTTCATGTTTTTGCTATTGTCTAATCTAATTATTCGTGTTGCAATTTCTTCTTCTACTTTATAGAAATTATATAAATAAATCCATTCTACGCCATCTCTTTTTTCTATAACAATTTCATCTTTTGCTTTTAGTCCGATTAGATTGTCTTCTATACATTCAGTTGTTACATCTAATAAAGTTATTACAAATTCTATTAAGTTTTCTTTTACAACACATGAATGTCCATTGTAGGTCGCTTTTATTAAAGCATATTTAATTCCACTTTCAACTCTTTTTTGATTATCATAACTTATTCCTAAGTCTAATGCCATTGCATCAATTTGTTTAAAATCAACACCTCTAGCTATATCTATTAATATATATGGATTTCCTTCAATTTGTTCTATTGCATTAACTCCTAATAGATTATAAACTTTTTTTGCATGTTCTGCCCCAATTTTAAATCTTTCCAAAAATCCAACTATTTGCCATACTTCCCAATTTTCTAAAAAACTTTGTGACATTTCTAAGGCTTTAGCTTTGGTTATACCTTTTATTTCAGCTAATCTTTCTGGTTCAAATTTAAAGATATTTATAGTGTCATCTCCAAATTTTCTTATTATTTTTCTTGCAGTTACTTCCCCAATTCCTTTTACATTACCATTTCCTAAATATTTTTCTAATGCTGATAAGGTTTCTGGCATTATTTTTTCAAATGTATCTACTTTGAATTGTCTTCCATAATCTTTATGTTCCACAAATTTTCCAAACAATTTTAGAGTATCTCCACTTGTTATAAATGGTAGATACCCTACTATTGTTACTAATTCATCTTCTGTTTCAAAAGTTGATATAGTATAGCTATTTATTTCATTTTGATAAATTATGTCTGCTACTTCTCCTTTGATTTCCAATTTTTTCTCCTTGTTCTTAGAATATTCTTAAAATATCATTGTATGTGACATATAATGACAATGCAATTAATAATGAAAATCCTATTAATTGTATATTTATTTCTGTTTTTTCGTTTAATGGTTTTCTACGAATTGCTTCTATTATAAGTAATAATATTTTTCCTCCATCTAATGCTGGTATTGGTAATAAGTTTGTTACACCTAATGATAAAGATATTAATGCTAACATATATACAAATTCTTTAAATCCATTTGTTTTTGCTACAGCTTCAGAAATTCCAACTGGTCCCATCATTTGGTCTACACTAACTCCTCCTGTAAATAGCATTTTTATATTATCTAAAATTGAAAATGCAAATTTTTTTGTTTCCATTCTTCCATATATTAAGTGATTTATTAAATTTTTTTCTGATTGTTTTAAAGTTACTCCTAAATAATATGAAGATACGTAATCTGGTGTTAGTTCTACTGTAATTTCCTGTTTGTTTCTTTGAATTATTAATGTCATTGTGTTTAGACCTTTTTCTTGTATAATTTGTACTAATTTTGAAACATCTCCATTTATGCTTTCTCCATTAATTTTAATTATTTTGTCATTTGCTTGTAATCCTTGCTTTTCTGCTGAGCTTCCTTTTTCTACTGATAATATTTTGCAATTATTGTCTAAATACATTCCTGTATTTTTATTGGTTACCTCTGTTGGTTTTATATTAAATTCTAAAATTTCATCATTTCTTTTTATTTTTAGATTTATTATTTCTCCATTAGATTTTTCCATAATTGAATTTAAATCTTCTTTGTTTTTTATTTTTTTACCAGCTAATTCAACTATTTTATCTCCTTTTTGTAATCCGATTTCTTCTGCTACATAATTATTTATTGTTCCATCAATTTCATTTGTTATATAAGTACTTGATGTTGACATTAAAATAAAGTAAAGTAATAACCCAAAGATTATATTTACTGTTGCTCCTGCTATTACTATTGCTATTCTTTTTGGAATACTTGCTTTTGAAAAAGAACCTTCATTTTCAGATCTTTCTTCTTCTCCTTCCATACTGCAAAATCCACCTAATGGTATTAATCTTAAAGCATATTTTGTTTCTTTTCCTTGTTTTTTCCATATTGTTGGTCCAAAGCCAATAGCAAATTCATTTACTTTTACTTTGCAAAATTTTGCAACTATTAAATGTCCTGCTTCATGTATTAGTATTAAAAATCCTAATAAAAATATTATTTTTAAGGCTGATATTATAATTGTCAAATTAACTTCCTCCTTTAACAATTTGAACAAAAGAAGGATTGTTAGTCCTTCTCTATATAATCCTTCTTTTAAAGTATTGTAAATAATAAATAAGCAAATGGTGCTAAAAATAGAACACTATCTATTCTATCTAACATTCCACCATGTCCTGGTAATAAGTTACTATAATCTTTAATATCTACATATCTTTTTATACAAGATGCTGAGAAATCTCCGATTTGTCCTATTAAACTTAACACTATTCCAACTATTATTACATACATATATGAATAATTAAATTGGAAATATCTATTTAGTATAAATGTATATAAAACCATTATTAATACTGCACCTATTGTACCAGCTATACATCCTTCAATTGATTTTTTAGGACTTACTTTGCTAAATTTGTGTTTTCCAAATTTTTTACCTATTAAATATGCAAATACATCTGTACCCCATGCTGATATTAATATATAGCCAATTAAAATTTTTCCATTTTGCATTGCATCTATTAATGTTAAAAATGATATAAATACTGGAATATAACATATTCCTAAAAGTGTGTAACTCATATCTTTAAATGAGATTTTCATATCTGTTGCAATTACATTTGCAAATAAGATTAACATTATTGATGGTAAAAACATCATTATTGCTTTTAGCATATTTTGTTCTGGTATAAAGTTTACGGCTACAACACTTAAGCAACTAATATATGCTACCCATTTTATTGGTATACATACTTTTGATATTGCTTTTAGGTATTCATGCATTGCTACTAAAGCTATAATTGCAAGTAATAGTCCAATTACATATTTGTTTGGTATTAATAACATAATTGCTACTGATATAGCAACAATAAAACCTGATGTAATTCTTTTTAAATCCATATTATTCATTCCTTTGTTTTTTATTTTATTATTTTGCTCCAAATTTTCTATTTCTTTGTTGATATATTTTTATAGCATTTTCTAAATCTTCTTCTGAAAAATCTGGCCAATATTTTTCTATAAATAAAAATTCTGAATATACTAATTGCCAAGGTAAGAAATTACTTAATCTTATTTCTCCACTTGTTCTTATTAATAAGTCTGGGTCTGGTTGACCTTGTGTATATAAATTGTTTGATATTGTTTCTTCTGTTATATCTTCAACACTTAATTTATTTTCTTTAACTTGTTCAGATATATTCTTTACAGCTTTTAAGATTTCATCTCTTCCACCATAATTTAAGGCTATATTAAAAGTAATTCCTGTATTGTCTTTTGTTCTTTCCATACATTTTGAAATACTATCTTTCATTTTTTCTGATAGTCCATCTCTACTTCCAATTATTTTTACTTTTATATTTTCTGAATCTGCTCTCTTGCTATAGTCATCTAAATAGCTTTGAAATAATGTCATTAAAGTTTTTACTTCTTCTTCAGCTCTTTTCCAGTTTTCTGTTGAAAAAGCATATACTGTTATATATTTTATTCCTCTTTTATTTGCATATCTTACTATTTTTTCTAGTGTTTTTGCACCTTCTTTATGTCCTAGACCTACTGGCAATCCTCTTTCTTTGGCCCATCTTCTATTACCATCCATAATAATAGCTATATGTTGTGGCAAATTTTCTTGTTCCATATTTCCTCCTATTTAACTGTCTTATTTGTTTCTTTCTTTAATATATATTGCAAGTTGTTTTAAAAACTCTGCTTTTTCTCCATATTGTTCTAAATCATCTATTGCTTCTTGTGTTATTTTTTCTAGTTTGTTTTTTGCTCCATCTAATCCATATTGAGATACATATGTACATTTTCCTAATTCTTTGTCATTACCAACTGGTTTACCTGTTATTTTAGCATCTCCTTCTTCTGACAAAATATCATCTTTTATTTGGAAAGCTAATCCTATTCTATCAGCATATCTAGAAAGTTTTTCTATATCTTCTTCACTTGCATCTGCAAGAATTGCTCCCATTCTTACACATAGTTTTAATAATGCACCTGTTTTATTAACATGTATATATTCTAATAATTCTGGTGATATTTCTTTTCCTTCTAATTCTGTATCAATATACTCTCCTGCAATCATTCTATCAACTGCTTTTGAAAATTCATTAAAAGCTCTTACTTTGTTTTTTAATACTGTACAATTTCTATTTTCATCATTTACTGTTTTTGAGATTTCATCACTTATTACAATATATGCTTGATTTAATAATCCATCACCAGCAAGTATTGCTGTTGCTTCATTAAATTTTTTGTGATTTGTTAATTTTCCATGTCTAAAATCATCATTGTCTATTCCTGGTAAATCATCATGAATAAGTGAAAAATTATGTACCATTTCTATTGCCA
>OJNH01000458.1_pt1 | contig 36912 bp, 33 predicted proteins | sample 1597361 | NCBI WGS metagenome assembly OJNH01 (sample SAMEA2452136, study PRJEB22498) | human gut metagenome | biome: human feces; feature: human gut; material: feces | place: Australia | collected 2012
TACTCGTCAATGCAATCTGGGAAAAGAATCCTCTGACGTCTATCTTGACCTTTTTTATATGCCATATTTTAGTGATTTGTTTACTACAAATATAAACAAAATAATTGAGTATCAAGAATATACAAAGTTAAACAACTATAATAAACAAGATAAAAGTTTACCCAAATTAGCTGTTCGCTATCCTAATAGGTTTTCGGACAGCCTCCCCCAAAAAAAATATGGCCTCCCTCTAATGTTTACAGGACTTGATGTTGCTGTGATTTCGGAAAATCTCCAATAATTGTGCAACTGACAAGAGTCTGAAAGAATGTGGTAATATTAACCGCTACTTTACGAGGTTCTTTGTAATTTGCAAGATGATATTCTACATGTTGCCTTAGCAAATAATTGTTGTTTTTTGTTTGCATTTTGTTTTGGGTGAATTTTTTACACATAGTACTTGCTTTTTATAATCGGTGCGATTGACAGGTGCCAAGAATTTAGTATCTTTGTGCAAAATTATAATCCTATGACAGATACAAACAAGCAGTTTGAGGAAGCGATGGCAATGTGCAGGGAAATCTTCGAGAAAAAACTGCATGACTATGGTGCGGCGTGGCGAATTATGCGTCCGCAGTCTCTCACGGATCAAATATACATTAAAGCAAATCGCATACGTACACTGCAGACTAAAACTGATAGCTTTATAGATGAAGGCGAATTGCCAGAGTTTATAGGAATCGTTAATTACAGTATTGTAGGACTTATCCAACTTTCACTCGGAACTGCAGACAAACAAGACTTGACGCCACAACAGGCAATGTGTGAATATGACAAGTGTGCTCAGAAAGCATATGAATTAATGGTACGCAAAAATCATGACTATGACGAGGCATGGAGACTGATGCGCATTAGTTCTTATACAGATCTTATTCTAATGAAGGTTTTTAGAACAAAACAAATAGAAGAATTAAACGGCCACACACTTGTCAGCGAAGGTATTGATGCTAATTATATGGATATGCTTAACTATGCAATCTTTGCTATTATAAAGCTTCAATTAGAAAAAACAGAGAGGTGATTCAAGTAAAAAAGAATTTTTAGCCTTAACTTGAAGTACACTCTGCAGATTTCAAAAGGTTTTTGCAAATATATCCATCAAAACAAACACGTTAAGATGATTGTGAAAGAAAGAACACTACGCACATTACATACGTTATTACGCATGTTGTTGGGGATAGTGTTTGTCTTTTCTGGATTTGTAAAGGCCATTGACCCTATTGGGTTCAGCTATAAGATTGAAGAGTATCTTAGAGTTGCGCATATACCATTGCTGCCTTGGCTTAATTTGCCGTTTGTCGCAAGTGTGTTGTTAATTTCGGTAGAATTTGTTTTAGGAATGTATCTGGTTCTTGGAATTAGGAGAAAATTCTGTGCCATAGTTACATTATTTTTAGTAGCCATATTTACGTTGATTTCTGTTGTTCTGGCCTTGTTCCACCCTGTAGCAGATTGTGGTTGCTTTGGAGACTTTATTGTACTGACAGATGTCCAAACTCTATTAAAGAATATCGTACTGTTGATACTGGCAATTAGTTTTTACTATCATCATAAGATGACGATTTCGTTTGTTCCTGTTGATTGGCATTGGTTTTTCTCTCTCTACACGTGTGTGTTTATTCTTTTCTTTACATTACGTTCTCTGTATTATCTGCCTTTAATGGATTTTCGTCCTTACAACATAGGTACGAACCTGAGAGAAGCGGTTTTCCCTAAAAACATTGAAGAAGATAAGATTCCTTTAGATTTCTATGTTACTGATACCATCGGCATGGATTATACTGCAAATATTCTGCTTGATAAACGAGCCGTTTTCTTGGTAATCTGTCCGCAATTAAAAAACGCCAATATTAGTGTTACGGAAGAACTTAACGCTATAAACGATTGGTGTATTGACCACGATTACAAAATGTATTGTCTTACATCATCACCGATATCCGACATTAACGAATGGAGTTATAATAATGATATACAGTTTCCGTTCTTGTTGGCAGATAACACAATGCTCAAGACAATGATAAGATCCAACCCCGGCCTGATTTTACTGGATGATGGTGTGATACGCAACAAATGGAGTTGCAACAATCTTCCAAAGTTGTCTGGCAACATGGTGACAATGGGGCAAATTGAAGTGAATGCAAATAAAAACAGTACTACGTTGCTGCGTATATTGCTTTGGTATATTATTCCGATGTGTTTTTCGGCCTTTATAGCACATGCTGTTGACTTGTTGAAAAAACGAAGTCAAACAAGAAACAATAAACTCAATGTTAAACCTTAATATAAAACAAAGAATTATGAGAAAGAAAATTGTTGCAGGTAATTGGAAAATGAATATGACCCTGCAAGAGGGCGTTGCCCTGGCAAAAGAACTTAACGAATGCCTTACTGCTGACAAGCCAGAGTGTGGAGTGATTATATGTACTCCTTTTATACATTTGGCCACAATAGCCCCCATGCTTAACACAGACGTTATTAAGCTTGGTGCTGAAAATTGCGCAGACAAGGAAAAGGGAGCTTACACTGGTGAGGTTAGTGCTGCAATGGTAAAAAGCACAGGAGCCGAATATGTAATTCTCGGTCATTCAGAACGTCGTGCGTATTATGGCGAGACACCAGAAATTCTGAAAGAAAAAGTAAATCTGGCGCTTGCTAACGGGCTTAAGGTTATCTTCTGCATTGGTGAAGTGCTGGAAGAGCGCGAAGCTGGTAAACAAAATGAGGTTGTTGCCGCTCAACTTGCAGGTTCTCTCTATGATCTGACTCCAGAACAATTTGCAAACATTGTGCTTGCCTATGAGCCGGTATGGGCTATTGGTACAGGAAAGACAGCAACCGCAGATCAGGCTCAGGAGATGCATGCATTTATTCGCTCTGAGATAGCAAAGAAATTTGGTTCAGAGGTGGCAGAAAATACCACGATTCAATATGGTGGCAGCTGTAAGCCAGGAAACGCAAAGGAATTATTTGCAAAGCCAGATGTTGATGGCGGTCTTATTGGTGGAGCTGCTCTTAAAGCTGCAGATTTTAAAGGTATAATTGACGCTTGGAAAGCATAAAGATAATTAATGAGACAATACAGAGTACCTGTGTTTAGTTAACAATGGGTACTCTGTATTTTTTTTAGTAAGACTATCTGATTTGACCGACTTTTATGTATCTTTGCATAAAATATGCAGCACGGACATTGATGGTTTGTGATTTGTCTGATTCTGGTTTCGCTAAACACAATAGGTTTCTACTTAAATATGAAGACACATTCGCTTTCACGGTTAATAATGTTTTTAGCTATAACAGTTAGTTCTGTTTTTGATGCTAATGCGAAACTGACATTTACAGAAAAATTGCGCAAAAAAGCAACGGTAATACTTAATCAAGACAAGACTATTGACCTGTTGGTCAACGGCAGAGAGCCAGATATTAATGTAGTCTTACATGACACGATATCGAAGCATGAAAAGGCAACAAAACATGATTTAAACACAAAAGGCCAACCCAGTACAGTCATTTCTAATAAAAAACCATCAACCAGTTCTGTAAAGAACTATCACTACGGACAAGGATATCGAGTGAAGTTTTTTACAGGAGGAAGCACACGGGCTGACAAGGAACTGGCTCAAAGAAAGGGGAGGGAATTTAAAAACTGTTTTCCACATATATCCGTGTACATGCATTTTGTATCACCTCATTGGATTTGTACCGCAGGTGATTTTCAAACACAAACAGAGGCCTATGAATTTATAAAGGAAATAAGAGGGACAGGGCTGGTTCAGACATCTGAAATGATTGTCGTGAAGTCCAGAATTAAGATTTACAACAATTAAGCGTCCCGTTTTCGCTTTTTTAAACTGTCATTTCTATAAGAACATAACTTTTATATGGAACAACAAGAATACCCTACAGAAACGCTTGAACAGCTCAAACATATTTTTCATAAGGAACTGCAACTTCTTGGAGAGGATCCTTCACGTGAAGGCTTAAAGAAAACTCCTTTGCGGGTTGCAAAAGCAATGATGACTCTCACCCAAGGATACAGGATGGACCCCTTGGCCGTATTGCATTCCGCAAGATTTAAAGAAGACTACAGCCAGATGGTCATCGTAAAAGAAATCAATTTCTATTCTTTGTGTGAGCATCATCTCTTGCCTTTTTATGGTCAAGCCCATGTGGCATATATACCAAACGGGTATATAACAGGTCTTAGCAAAATAGCTCGTGTCGTAGATATTTTTTCACATCGGCTGCAAGTGCAGGAGCGAATGACCACTCAAATAAAAGATTGTATTCAGCGGGCTCTCAATCCGTTAGGGGTTATGGTTGTTGTTGAAGCAAAGCACATGTGTATGCAAATGCGTGGGGTTGAAAAACAGAATTCAATTACTACTACCAGTGATTTTACGGGAGCATTTAACAATAAAGCTACACGTGATGAATTTCTTGAACTCATCAAGTCGCATTCTTCCTTATAAGTAAAATATGATATTACAGATGTTGCGTTGTTAAGACTTCCTAAAATAACACAGAGAAACACTACAGAGTATAGTTTGTATGTTTAGTGATTTATTCACTCCTAAATTACAAACTTCAGGGATGACACGCAAGTGTTGGCCCAACTTTGATGATTTCTATACACACGTTTTGAGACAGTATCGATCAAATGCGGCGGAACCTTAATGCTGTCTGATTATTATAACTACTTTATCATCTCTTAAATACGGATTAACGAGAAGACAACCACGATTATCCGTATCTAAGAGATGAATGATATGGATATTATGATTGGGCTGCCCCTAATATAATCTCTCCAAGAGTTGGATGGGCATGTATGATGTCACATAATTCAGTTAGGCTTGCATTCTTATTCATCAGTATAACAACCTCTTGTATCAAATCTGCCGAGTGAGGGCCAAAGATATGGCAACCAATGATTGTATCTTTATCGTCTGTTAGTATTTTAACCATACCATCACTGTCATTCATTGCCAATGCTTTCCCATTTGCCCTAAAGAACGCCTTATGGGATTTGAATGATATCCCATTTGTTTTGCAGTATTCAGAAGTCAGACCAACGGTAGCAGCCTCTGGATTTGTAAATACAGCCGCAGGAATAATGTCAAAATTAATTTTATCTTCTTTTCCTAAGATTATGTTCAGTACATGTTGCCCCTGAAAACTTGCGGCATGCGCCAACTGGCATTTCCCGTTTATGTCACCTACAGCATATATGCCATTGATGTTTGTGCGAAAGTCGTTGTCAGTAACAATGCCTCGTCGGTCAGTCACAATACCAACATCATCTAAATTAAGCGACATGGTGTTTGCTGTTCTTCCTACAGCCATTAATACGATGTCTGCATCAGCAGTATTTTCTGTTTCCTTAATCTTGTATGTAACTTTGTAAATGCCATGGGTATCTTCTATCTTACATACCGCTGCATTGTTTATAATGCTAATGCCTTTATTCTTTAATGACGTCTTCAATCTTTTAGCAATATCTGTGTCAAAATTTGGCAGAATCTCTTTGCAGAACTCTATTACAGTAACATCCGAGCCAAAGCTATTAAATATTGAAGCGAACTCCATACCAATAACTCCTCCGCCAATAATCACCATTTTTTTTGGTAACTCTGTTATTTCAAGTATTTCTGTTGATGTAAGAACCTTTGGCAAATCGTTTCCAGGAATAGGAAGCGATTTTGACACACTGCCAGTTGCAATGATTATGTTTTTAGCAGAGAATGTTGCTGTCGAACCATCAGCACAGCACACTTCTATTGTCTTTACGTCAAGGAACTTTGCTTTCCCTTTGACAAAGGTTATATTAGGATTCTTTATTAGCGACTCTATGCCTGAGATTAGAGAGTTAACGACAGAATTTTTCCGTTCAACAATTTTTTGCATATCAATGCCTGCATAAGTCAAGCCTTCTATGCCTAAAAAGTCTGAATCTTTTAGCTGGCTTAGTACCTCAGCGTTTTTACAATAACACTTCGTGGGAATACAACCGCGATTGAGACAAGTACCTCCTAATTTATCCTGTTCTACGAGCAGTGTTTTTAAACCAGAATTGGCAGCTTTTACTGCCGTCTCATAGCCACCGGGACCAGAACCAATAATAATTAAATCTACGGTATTCATTGCTTTAAATTATTATAACAATATAATTAGGTCGGTTTCACTTGTCCTTGTATAACAAGTGAAACCGACGTGAGATGTTAAGCTTAAGAAATATAAGCCTTAAATGTTAATTTCGGCTCTTTCACTGCTTTTACGTCATCTACACGTTTGATAGGTGTCGTGTGAGGAGCTGTTTTAACTAATTCAGGATTTTCTCTGGCCTCTCTTGCAATCTGTTTCATAGCAGAAATAAAACTGTCTATTGTTTCTTTACTTTCACTTTCTGTTGGCTCGATCATAAGTGCCTCGTGGAAAAGAAGTGGGAAATAAATTGTTGGTGCATGAAAACCATAGTCCAACAATCTCTTTGCTACATCCAAAGTTGTGACATGCTGGCTTTTGTCCTTAAGACCGTTGAATACAAATTCATGCTTACATAAACCATCTATTGGAAGTTCATAACAATCTTTTAGTGACTCTTTTATGTAATTTGCATTAAGCACTGCCATTGGTCCCATATTGGCAAAGTATTCTTTTCCAACCGAGAGTAAGAACGTATAGGCACGCAAAACAACACTAAAATTACCAAAGAAACCACTTATAGAGCCAAGCGATTCTTTATCTGTATGTATATAGAATGAACCGTCTTTCCCTTTTTTTACCTGAGGATTAGGCAGGTAGGCCTCTAGTCCTTTTCTAACTCCTATAGGACCAGAACCTGGCCCACCACCTCCATGTGGTGTCGAAAAGGTTTTATGTAGGTTAATGTGCATAACATCAAACCCCATGTCGCCAGGTCGACATATGCCTAATAGTGGATTTAAATTGGCTCCATCATAATACATAAGACCGCCACATTCATGAACCATTTTGGCTATTTCAGGAATTTGTGTTTCAAATATACCAAGTGTGTTTGGATTTGTCATCATCATTCCTGCAACATCCTCGCCTAAGAGAGGTCTTAGTGCTTCAACGTCAACTGTGCCATTAGGTGTGGACTTCACTTCAACCACATCAAGTCCACATACTGCTGCCGAAGCTGGGTTCGTACCATGAGCGGAGTCGGGAATAATAATTTTTGTACGTTTGTTGTCCCCCCGTAGCATATGGTAATTTCGTATGACCATAAGTCCTGTTAACTCCCCATGAGCACCAGCAAAAGGATTTAATGTAAACTCTGACATGCCGCCAATCTCAGAAAGAATGCGTTGGGTATTATAATAGACCTCCAAGGCACCTTGGTTTGTTGATTCTGGAGCAAGTGGGTGAAGATGTTGAAAATAGGGACTGTTAGCACTCTCTTCATTAATTTTAGGGTTGTATTTCATTGTGCAGGACCCCAAAGGATAAAAGCCCGTATCAACTCCAAAATTATTGTTACTCATGTTGGTATAATGTCTTACAACAGTAAGTTCATCAACTTCAGGAAGAAGAGTTTTTGTTTGTCGTGTAAAATCAGACGGGATGGAATATAAAGGAAACTCATTTTCGGGAAGAGTGTAACCTTTTCGGCCATTCTTCGAAAGTTCAAAAATCAGAGTACTGTAATATTTACTATTCATTGTATTAGGCTTCGTTAATTATAGATATTAATTTGTCAATCTCTTTCTTAGAACGTTGCTCTGTAACAGCAAACATTATAGCTCCCTCCAAGCCCTCAGGCTTAATACCACCAAGTATACCATTACAAATAAATTTTTCTTGAAGTTTATCTATATCCAACTCCGTCTTTACTACAAATTCATTTAAAAATGTTGTGTTTTCAAAAGCGGGATAGAACTTGCCTGTCTTTAGCAATTCGTCAAACAAATAATGAGCCCCAGAACAACTGATTTCGTTAACCTCTTTCAAACCTTGTGGGCCTAATAACGACATATAAATAGTGGCCATAAGTGTCATTATACCCTGATTAGAACAAATATTGGAAGTAGCTTTTTGTCTACGTATATGCTGTTCACGAGCTTGCATTGTAAGAACGAAAGTGCGTTTTCCATCTTGGTCTGTTGTGCCGCCAACTATTCTGCCGGGCATTTTTCGAACAAGAGTTTCTTTCGTACAGAAATACCCTAGATATGGTCCCCCGAAACTAATAGGCAACCCTAAAGATTGGGCATCGCCAACAGCGATGTCAGCCCCCCATTCACCTGGAGTCTTGAGCACTGCCAACGTACTTGCTGGAGCATTGACAATTAGTAACGATTTTTGTTCATGGCACAAATCTGCAACTCCTGTAAGATCTTCAATTATTCCATAATAATTCGGTTGCCCAACAATTACACCTGCACTATCGCCCTTTGACAAGGCTTCCTCAAGTTTAAGCCTATCTGTTACACCATTTTTTGCAGGTATGAGCTCTACGTCAACGCCATGATATTTGGCGTAAGTCTCAACAACCCTTATTACAGAAGGATTTAAGACAGAACTTACCAGAATTTTATTTTTCTTTCTTGAGTTGGCAACCGCCATCATCATAGCTTCAGCTGTAGCAGTTGCACCATCATACATACTTGCATTTGATACATCCATGCCCGTAAGACTGGCCATCAATGTTTGGTATTCGAATATATACTGTAATGTTCCTTGTGAAATTTCTGCTTGATACGGTGTATAACTTGTAAGGAACTCACTTCGTTGCGTTATATAATTTATAACTGCTGGTGTATAATGGTCGTATGCGCCACCTCCAGCGAAACAGATTAACTGCTTGTTTTTTCGCCCAAGTTCTTCAAGATGCTTTCTAATGTCAATTTCTGACATTTCAGAAGGAATATTGTATTCCCTGTTGAGTTTAAGTTCTTCAGGAATTTCTCCATATAAATCAGAGAGAGACTTCACTCCTGAAACATCAAGCATCTCCTTAATATCTTCTTCTGTTTGAGGGAAATATTTATATGCCATAATTAAAAACAAAAAAACGTTTGCAATAATCACGAAACTCCATACCTAACATTGAATTAGAAGCAACTATTGCAAACGTCTATTTTAAATAATGTTAATTTATTTTATTCCGCACAAAGTTTGGAATAAGCATTGCTATCAAGGAGATTATCCAACTCAGACGTATCGGAAAGTTCGATTTTTATAATCCAATTAGAAAAAGCGTCTTCATTGATCAGCTCTGGAGCATCTTCCAAAGATTCATTAATCTCAATAACTTTACCAGAAACAGGAGAAATCAAGTCAGAAGCCGCTTTGACACTTTCAACTGCACCAAACTCTTCTCCTGCAGTGATTTCCTCGTCTACATCAGGCATGTCAACATACACAACATTGCCAAGTTGTTCTTGAGCATAGTCTGTTATTCCAATATAACCAACATTACCTTCTACTTTAACATATTCGTGACTCTCTGCATAATAGAGTCCTTCAATTACTTTTGCCATAAAATATTTGTTTTTAAGTATTTATAGTTTTTTATTTGTTATTTCTTGTAGCTCTTGTCGTAAAAACGCTTTTTTACAACTGTGCCAGGGTGAAGCTTGCGGTGGATACGAATCGCTAGTTCTGTTCCCAGCTTCATGTAGTCTGCATCTACTAAAGCAAAACATACGGATTTATCTGTCATTATAGTACGATAACCAGTCGTAACCTCTCCGATTGTCTCTCCCTCTGAGTTTACTACCTCATAGCCGTGACGTGGTATGGCCTTGTCGTTGTCTGCAAGTGCTATGCCAACTACCTTTTTTGCAACTCCATTCTGCTTCTGTTTTACAAGAGCCTCTTTTCCAATAAAATCATCTTTGTCTAACTTTGCAAACATTCCGAGGCCAGCCATTATGGGAGTTATGTCCTTTGAGAGTTCGTCACCATACAAGGGTAAGCCGACTTCAAATCTTAGGGTATCTCTACAGCCTAATCCGCAAGGCGTAACGCCAGCTTTAATAAGTTTATCCCATGCGTTTATAATATACTTGTGCGAACCGTATATTTCAAAACCATCTTCACCTGTATATCCTGTTCGGCTTACAATAATAGTCTCGGTTTCGGTTGAAATCTTTTTAAACGAATAGAACGTCAAATCTGCCACGTCAAGACCAAGTTCTTCTGTGACAAACTGTTCTGCTTCTGGCCCTTGTACAGCAAGTTGACCATATATATCACTTTGATTATCTATTTTTACATCAAAATTTTTTGCCTGTTCCTTTATCCATTCAACATCTTTTTCAATATTTGCAGCATTGATTACAAGAAAAAAAATCCCGTCACCTTCACAATAGACCAATAAATCGTCAACACACCCACCTGTAGGGTAGAGCATCATACCATAGAAAATCTTGCCTGCAGGTGCACCTTCAATGTTGTTTGTAAAAATGTACTGTACAAACTTCTCTGCATCAGGTCCTGTAACTTGAACTTCGCCCATATGGCTGACATCAAAAACCCCTACATGCTGACGTACCGCAAGATGTTCGTCTTTTATGTTACTATACTGTATTGGCATATCAAAACCACCAAACGGACTAATCAATGCTCCAAGAGCCACATGATTGTCATATAAACACGTTCTTTTATTCTCTGACATAGTATTTGTATTTTATGAAGTTGATTGTAAAAACCGTTTCAATTATCAATAAGCAAATCAACAAACTTTTCCGCATCTATTCCCATAATCACTTGAGAGACATCTGTATAAGACAAAACGTTCTCAAGTGATGTTTTGTTATAAGCGATGTTCTTAAATTTTTCAAGGAAAGCATTCAGATCTCCTACAAGAAAAAAATCTCCTAAAATATTGATATGCTTGACAATATCATTCTTAATTTCTATACGAACATCAAATTCTCCGACTCCCTCAAGTCTGCGTTTCCTCTGAATACTATAGTTCGGGTTATTTCCAAAAATATATGCATCGCTATGGTACTCCTTTTGTATTTCTTCAATATCTCTGACTTCTTTTTCACTCAGGATATATTCTGAGTCGCACATGAACTTACATGTGTAGTCTTTGAACTGAGTTATGTTCATTTTCTCACCAATATAATCTTTGAGCAAACTGATGTGTTGTCTTACACTCTTTACCCCTTTGCTTATAAGCTTAGCGTTACTTGGAGTGATTGCACTAACCATGTTTTTCATGTCTGTATCATATAGCATAGTGCCATGTACTACATTTCTGCCAGGTATGTGATAAAAAGCGTTTCCACTAACTTTACGCCCATCGATTAGAATATCATTACGAGAGGAAGCAATGGCTTCTACACCTAAAGAACGTAGCATAGTAACCACTTTAGTGATATAGCTCTCAAACGTAAGCGAAACATTCCAACCTGTATTGATGTAGCTAAACATAATGTTGTTCATATCTGCATATACACACCCGCCGCCACTTTTTCGCCTTATCATATCTATTGCGTTTGCCTTGCAATAGTCAACATTGACTTCATTCTGAATTAATTGATTTCTTCCAAAAATAACGGTTGGATTAACCTGCCACAGAAAGAAACATTCGTCAAAATGTTTCAATTCGCGTGCGACATACTCTTCCATTGCCAAATAGAAAGACAGTCTTTTATTCGGCACTCCTTCTTTCGCTGTTTTTAATAAGGTGTCAGGTAGCGCAATATGAATCATTTGTTTTTCTGTTCAGATATAAAAAAATAAAATACATTGAAATTGTCATATGCAAATGTAAGAATTTATATTTAAAATATACTTATTTTAAACACAAAAAAAACGCATACATTCATTGACCTAAATTTTTTCAAGTCGTTTTGAATTTATATTTAAAACAAACAGCTATAGTAGTCACAATACTATAGTTATGAAACTGAATCAGCCCCCCTATAGACAACTATATTTATGCTATAGTAATATGTATAACACCAGTCAAGGTGAAAGGGAAGAAGTAACAAGGTTGTAATTATAAAAAAAGAACATTTATACCATACAAAAAAACAGTTGTAACTCTAATGTTTTTCTATAGGAATTTTTTTATGTCAGATGCTACTTCTGCAAAACATTCTGCACCATTTTTTATTAGGAATTCCTTGCTTCTAAATCCCCACAAAACAGAGATGCATCGAACTTTCGCTGCTTTGGCTGTTGCAATGTCTACTTCCGAATCGCCTACATAAATAGTCTTGCTTGGGGTGGAATTCATCAGTTCCATTGCTTTCAGCAACATATCAGGCTTTGGCTTTCGTTGCAGTTCAGAACTTTCTCCCAAGGAATAATTCAAAAACGGACCGAAATAATGTGTACATAGCTTTGTTACAGCAGACTGGATTTTGTTTGAGGCAACGGCAATTGAAACGCCTTTGCCATGAAGTTCTTCTAATAAATGCAATATGCCAGGGTAGGGGGATGTGTTGTCTTGGCAATGTATGGTGTAGTGCTGTTTGAATATATCCAGACATTGAAAATACGCTTCTTCAGTGACATCACAGGGAAGAGCGCGGCGAACAAGTTTTCCAACTCCGTTACCTACCATTGTTCTTATTTCTTCTATTGTGCGAGCAGGATAGCCACATTCGCTAAGCGCATAGTTAGTGGATATGGCCAAATCGTCCAAACTGTTAAGCAAAGTGCCATCAAGGTCAAAAATAACATTTTTCATTTTATTACAGGCGTGTTTTTTTTAATTGAAAGTAATGGTCTATTATTTGTGGGAATTCTGCCTCATAATGACTTACCATAATTAAAGTACGGTCAGACTTCGAAATAACATAGTCAGTAATTATTTCTTTTGCTTTCAAAACATTGTAAGTATCTAATCCATGGAACGGTTCGTCTAGAATCAACAACTGAGGCTCTTTAACAAATGCACGACATAGAAGCACCAGTCTTTGTTGGCCACTTGAAAGTGTCAGGTATGGCCTGTTTCTCAACTTGGATATTTGAAAAACATCAAGCCATTTTTCAGCTTTGGCATAATCTGTTTCTTTCGGGTGCAGAAAAACTCCTGTAGTGTCAAAAACTCCTGTAGCAACAACATCTAATGTATTCATATTGCGACGAAATGACATGAACATCTCTGGTGACACAAAACCAATGTTCTTCTTTATGTCCCAAATGCTTTCACCCGAGCCCCTTCTTCTTCCGAAAAGAGTAATGTCACAAGCGTAAGATTGGGGATTATCCGCACATATTAAAGATAACAACGTACTCTTACCACTGCCATTCGGGCCTGTTATTGCCCAGTGTTCCCCTTGTCTTATAACAAGATTCAGGTTCTCAAGAACTTTGGTGTCACCATAATTAATGCAAATATTATTTGCTTGCACTATTATCTTGCTGCTTGTTTTTGATTCAATTGATTTATTACTCTCAAGAAAAACATTATTATGTTCAGTAACCTTGTCCATAAAACTACAAATAGGCTTTTTCTCTATCATGTGGTCTTTTACAAGTATAATATGAGAAAATCCAGCAAGATTTTCAGGCAATCTACTGACAACTATAATAATGCTTATTTTTAATAACTTCGTAGCAGTGTCAAGTAAAGACTTGACGGAGTTTCTACCTTCTTTATCCAATCCTATGAATGGATTGTCGATGATTAACACTTTAGGGTTTTTCGTAAAAATCTGCAGAATTTGAAAACGTCTGAATTCTCCAGAACTTAAACTGCGAATAGACCGGTCTTTAATCTTGACGAAATCAACTGTTCTAAAAATTTTCTCGGTAAATATAGATGGAAGATTGCTTAATTCTGTGATGAAATCCTTTATTAACGGCTCAAAATTTAAATCAACAGTACCATGATTCCACCGCATCTGATACGGTAATGTTGCCATGTCACTTGAATACTGATCCTTAAATGTTATACATCGTATATTTTTGTAGCACGAACAATTGCTTCCTTCTCCAAAAAAATATGTTATGCTGCCATGTTTTAATCGGTAAGAGTGCTTCAACGTGTTGACAAGACATGTTTTTCCAGATCCGTTTGGACCATATATTATCCAGTTTTCTCCTGGCATCAATTTAAGATTTATCGGTTTAACAAATTGGAAGTCATGGTCTATTTCCACTTCTTCCAGATTGATTAGCGGGATTTCTTCTGTATTCATTTTGGTTTTTTGGGCTGTATTATGCGTGAAGAGTTAGTTTTGGCAAACGCACTCCAAGTCGAGTATTCTTTTGCTGACACTATTGTCCTACGTTGTGCAAAATGACAATATGCAATTGCTAATGCATCAGTTGCATCCATGAAGGGTATCATACTTGACGGTGAAAGTCTGAACAATTTCTGTAACATATTGGCCACTTGTTGTTTGCTGGCCAACCCGTTTCCGGTAATAGAAAGCTTAATTTTAGTCGGACTGTATTCATGCACCACAAGGTCACGCTCTATGGCAGCAGCAATTGCCACACCTTGGGCACGACCTAATTTTATTGCACTTTGAATGTTCTTGCCAAAGAAAGGGCTCTCTATTGCAAGTTCGTCGGGCTTGAAAGTATCTATCAGACGTATGATGTTATCGTGAATCCTACCCAGTTTTAGATAAACATCAGTACATTTTCTTAAGTCAATCACTCCCATTGCCTCTATCGTTGATTGCGAGTTTTCAACTTTTAGTATTCCATATCCAAGCACATTTGTACCAGGGTCAATACCCATTATAACTAAAGGAGTAGAAGTTGTGGGACGAAGTGAAGACATACTAAGAATTGATTTTTTTATATAGTGATAATACAGACAGTATAACAGAAGAAAGAATGGCCAACAATACAATTGTCAGTTTTAAACTATATTCTTTGCAAAAAGAAATGGCGCAAATACCTATAACAAGAATCAGAAATTGGCAAATCAACACAAACATCGTATTCTTTCGCATTCTTATGTTGTATCTTTTATAATAGACCGTATATATTATTATTGCATCAACAAGATTACTGAAAGATAAGCCAATTCCGCATCCTGTCAAACTATAGCATTTATATCCGACGACTACACTTGTTCCAAGAATAATCGCAGAAATACTCTCTATTACCAGATACATTTTTGAGTCAGCTTTAGCCAAGGCAACGTATGCAATAGGGGTAATTACAGCCTTACAAAACATATAAATAGTTCCACAAATCACCATTGGAACAATTTCAAGATATTTGTATGTATAGAACAGGGTTATGACTTCTGGTAAAAAAAGAACAAATAACAGAAGACAAGGAACTATTAGTTGGACACATACAGTTATCTGTTTATTTACCGCAGTATTCATAAGTACTTTATCACTGCAGATTCCTGCCAGATGAGGATAGTAATCGGCATCCATGGCATTAAATATAAAACGTGTATAAGTTACAGTCAAAGCAAAGCCGGCTGCATATAGTCCTACGTTTTCAATACTACCACTTTGTGAAATATATGTACGTATCAATGTTTCAGACAAGGCCGCAATTAGTGCGGCTAACATAAATGAAACACTCAATTTAATTAGCGACTTTCCCTGTAACAATATTTTTTTGCAAAACGGAGAGACCTTATATGGGAAAAAGCGTGTCGAATATTTTATATTTAGCATTGTAACAACAAAAAGACTTGCGTTCAACGAAATAACGACACCACGTATGCTCCAGAAATAATAACTTACCACACAGATGATTAATGTAGAGATAGAACCGATGAACGATGCAGTCACCAACTGTTTAAGCTGTCTGGTTGCTTTTAGAATCGCAACTTCCGTGCCGTTAACACTAAGCATTAACAACATAGGAGAAAGAAAGAAATAACTCTTCGTGAATTCGTGCGAATCACATGTAACACGACTAAGCAAAGGACATGACAACATTACCAGCAAAGTACCTATAATGCCAGTAAGAACACTCCATGACCGTATCACCTTTACAGTATGGACCACAGAAACGCTATTTCGGCCAAGTTTTTCGAACAAAAATGATATCTTTCTGACTATGGCGACAGGTATGATGAGTGTCGTTGCAGAACTGACCAGATTAATAGTTGAATTAAACAATTCAGAAATACCTTGCCCATATCTATCAATAAGTATTGCAGCCGCCTTATTTCGCAAGACAGAAGACAGTACGTTTATTGCTTGAATACCGCCAAATACCCCAGTATACTTCAATATATGCCTATATGACAGATTCTTAGCCATGGCAAGTAATCAAATTTAAAATTCAAACAAACCTAATCCGTTCAGAAATGTGACGATTAATAATAATGGTGCAACATATTTTAATATCCATACTATTATGTTCACAACTGCAGTGTTTTTATATGTATTGTTTGTAAGTTCACTTACGATTAAATATTTGTTGACCTTCCAACCAATAAATACAGTAATAAGGATTCCACACAGTGGCAACATAAGTGTAGTTGTCGTATAATCGAACAACTCAAAGATATTCTTGTCAAATAGGGTAACATCGCTAAGAATGCCCATGCTTAGTGAGCATAATATTCCTAGCAAAGAGCATATGATCGTAACAATCGTTGCGGCATGTGTACGCTTTACGTTCCAAGCCTCTGATATATATGCGGTTGGGACTTCATGAAGTGAGATGGCCGAAGTCAGGGTTGCCAATACTAACAAAACATAAAATAAAGTACTGACGATATAGCTTATTATTGGCCAATTTCCAAAAGCTTGATGAAAAGCACTCGGAAGTGCAATGAAAACTAATGACGGACCAGTCTGTGGATCAATATTTGAGGAAAATACCGCAGGAAAGATTATGATTCCCGCCATAATAGCCACAATAGAGTCAATGAGAGATATGCTGACGGCAGTATTGACGATGTTAACTTTCTTGCTGAAGTATGAAGCATAGGTACAAAGGCACCCCATACACAAACTTAGTGAATAGAATGACTGACCGACAGCACTTAGTATCGACTGAGAGTTTAATTTGCTGAAATCAGGATGAAACAGAAAGTATAAACCATCCTTGGCACCAGGTGTAAAAAGTGAAAATACAACAAGAACTATTAGTATGACAAAAAGCATCGGCATAAAAATCTTGGAGAACTTCTCTATTCCTTTCTGTACACCTAGAATAATGGAGCAGTGGCTCATTAATATAAAGAATACCATACAAATAATCGGCGACCAAACATCTGAGGCAAAACCATTAAACAGAGCCGTATAATTTGAAGCATCACTAGCATTAAAAATTGCCGATAGGGTGCCGTTGGCTGAGTATATCATGTATTTTAACACCCACCCCGCAACAACAATATAGTAACTCAATATCAAAGTTGCCCCAATAACACTAATAAAGCCGAGATTGCCCCAAAATGCACTCTTAGATAACTTTCTGTATGCTGTTGCAGTGTTAGAATGAGCATATCTTCCAACAAAAAATTCTGCCACCATAAGAGGTATACCCAACACTGCAACTGACAGAATATAAACAAGCAGAAATGCCGCTCCGCCATTATTCCCAGTTTCTACAGGAAACCTCCAGATATTTCCCAAGCCAACAGCAGAACCAGCTGCGGCCATTATTATACCAAACCTGCTACCGAAGTTTGTTCTGTTTTGTGTCATTTTGTATTAAAGTTTGTTAGTGGTGTATTAATGTGAATATGCGCGCTGTCTCACCGCTTCATACATAAGTATCGCAGCACTGACGCTTACATTTAAAGAGTCCAGTTTGCCCAACATTGGAATACGTACATGAGCATCGGCCGCATCACGCCATTGTTGTGTAAGTCCTGTTGCCTCTGTCCCCATCACGATTGCAGTTCCCGATGTCATTGGAAAATTATAATACAGTTCAGAGTCTTGCAGTTGAGCTGTTAGAATCTGGATGTTATTAGTTTTTAGCCATGCAATACAGTCTTGTGAATCACATGTTACGCAGGGTACGGTAAAGATGGCTCCGATAGAACTTCGTATAAGATTGGGATTATATATGTCGGTCAAAGAATCACAGACGATTACAGCATCCACACCCGCCGCATCAGCACTACGCAAAATTGCACCAAGATTACCAGGTTTTTCAACAGTTTCTAATACGACAATGAGTGGATTTCTTTTTGCCGCAATAGCATCAAGTGTCAGATGCTTGCTCTTAACAACAGCTATAACGCCTTCCGTACTGTCTCTGTATGCTATTTTGGAGTAGACGTTGGGTGCCACCTTGTAGGACGGAACAATTTTAAAATCAGAAAAGACCTGAGCATTGCCGTTCAATTCAGAGCAATAAAAAAGACTGTCAAACTCAAATCCTGCATCCATGCAATGTTTGACCTCTCTTTGTCCCTCAACAACAAACAGTCCTTTAGAGCGTCTTTCCGAAGATTTTTGCAGAAGAAGCAGTTGCTTGATTTTTTGGTTATGAATGCTTGTAATAAAATTGTCCACCATTGTTTTGCTTTCTTTTCCGTTATCCTTCAATAAGTTTGCGATATCGAGGCCTTTTTGCTTCGTCTGTACCCAAACGTCTTGCCTTGTTTATTTCATATTCAGAATAGCTACCCTCAAAGAAGAACACATTTCCTTCTCCTTCAAAGGCTAAAATGTGTGTGCAAATTCTATCAAGAAACCAACGGTCGTGACTAATGACAACCGCACAGCCCGCAAAAGACTCCAGACCTTCTTCAAGCGCTCGTAAAGTGTTAACATCTATATCGTTTGTCGGTTCATCAAGCAACAGCACGTTACCTTCCTGTTTCAGGGCCAAAGCCAGCTGCAGACGGTTTCTTTCACCACCAGATAGTATTCCACACATTTTTCCTTGGTCATTACCAGAAAAATTAAATTTAGACAAGTATGCTCGTGCATTAATTTCCCTGCCACCCATGCGGAATGTCTCATTTCCTTCAGAAATAACATCATATACAGTTTTTTGGGGATTTATATCCTTGTGCTGCTGGTCAACATAGGCCAATTTAACGGTGTCTCCGATTTCAAAAATACCAGAGTCTGGAGACTCCAATCCCATTATCATGCGGAAAAGCGTTGTCTTGCCAGCACCATTTGGCCCTATTACACCAACAATACCATTGGGAGGCAGTATAAAACTTAAATCATTGAAAAGGTTTTTGTCACCAAAAGATTTTCGTATGTTTTGAGCAATTATCACCTTATTACCAAGCCTTGGACCATTTGGAATGAATATCTCAAGTTTTTCTTCGCGCACCTTTTGTTCTTCATTCAGCATTGCGTCATATGAGTTCAGACGTGCCTTGCCCTTTGCTTGTCGTGCCTTCGGAGCCATGCGTATCCACTCCAATTCTCTCTCAAGGGTTTTTCTACGCTTTGAGGCTGTTTTTTCTTCTTGAGCCATTCTGGTTGTCTTTTGCTCCAACCAAGAAGAATAATTGCCTTTCCATGGTATACCTTCACCTCTGTCAAGCTCCAAGATCCATTCTGACACATCATCAAGAAAATATCTGTCATGTGTGATGGCGATAACTGTACCTTCATACTGTTGAAGATGCTGCTCAAGCCAGTCAATGGATTCTGCATCAAGGTGGTTAGTAGGCTCGTCAAGTAACAACACGTCAGGCTTTGTTAAAAGTAGTTTACACAGTGCAACCCGACGTCGTTCACCTCCAGACAGGTGCTTCACTTCCTTGTCCCCACTTGGACACCTCAAAGCTGACATCGCCTTCTCAAGTTTTGTATCTATATTCCAAGCATCAGTTGCGTCAATGACATCCTGCACTTCAGATTGTCGTTGCATGAGCTTATCCATCTTTTCTGGATCGCTATAATACTCTTCCTGGCCAAAAAGCTCGTTAATCTTATTGTATTCTTCAAGAGCATCATACGCTTGTTGAAGCCCCTCTTTAATATTATCCTTTACATTCTTCGTTTCATCAAGCGGTGGGTCTTGCTGCAGATAACCTACACTGTAACCAGGACTCCACACAACATCTCCCTGATATTGTGTGTCAACACCTGCAATGATTTTCATTAACGTTGACTTTCCCGCACCATTTAGACCGATAATACCAATTTTAGCACCATAGAAAAAAGAAAGATAAATGTTCTTTAATATTGTTTTCTGACTTTGAGGGATAGTTTTGCTTACTCCTACCATTGAGAAGATAATCTTCTTGTCGTCTGTCGCAGCCATTTGAGATTAATGTTTTATTGCTTATTTATTTGAAGATAGTTTTCTGAAACATTTAGAGCGATAAAAATCGTCTGACGTGAAACCTGCAGTTTGGTAATCAATCATGTTTTTCCTTCATGTCAATTTCGTCACCATGAGTATCTACAAATCTATATTGCAGAATAGCAAGGCTCTGATCTGGACAAATTTTAACCCCTAAACCATATTTCATCTTCCATTTCTTCTTCAGTGAAATAATTCCTTGATTAATATAGGCATATACGTAGGGGTGTACATACAGACGCAGTTTCGCATGTCCCAGCTCCATGACAAGAGTTTTTAGCTTCCGCTCTAATGTGTCGGTAAACAGGAGACTGGACTTGATGTGACCCGTGCCAAAGCATGAGGGGCACGTCTCTTCAACAGTTATGTCCATAACAGGTCTTACTCTTTGACGGGTAATCTGCATCAGGCCGAATTTGCTAAGCGGCAGGATATTGTGACGAGATCTATCTTTCTTCATTATCTCAACCATATGCTTATACAACTGTTCTCGGTGTTCAGCTTGGGTCATGTCAATAAAATCTACAATGATTATACCCCCCATATCTCTTAGCCTAAGTTGACGTGCAATTTCGTCCGCAGCGCCAATGTTCACATCTATGGCACCGGTTTCCTGATTTGCAGAATTCTTTGACCTGTTTCCACTGTTGACATCTATAACATGCAATGCTTCTGTATGTTCTATTATCAGATAAGCACCGTGTTTAAATGTTACAGTGCGACCAAATGAGGATTTTATCTGCTTCGTAACTGCAAATTTGTCAAAAATGGGTATCTGGCCATTATAGAGCTTGACAATGTTCTCTTTTTCTGGGGCGATTACTTTAAGATAATCTTTTATCTCATTAAAAGTATCAGAATTGTTTACGTGAATAGCTTCAAATTCTGGACTAAACAAGTCTCTTAACAACCCGACAGCACGACTTGTCTCTTCATACACAAGTTTTGGATATTTCGTACATTTACGGACACTCTGTATTGTTGTCTCCCAACGTTTTATCAGCGATTTTAGTTCCTGATCAAGTTCTGCCGCCTTCTTGCCCTCTGCTACAGTACGTACAATTACACCAAAATTATTTGGCAAGATACTTGAAATCAGTTGTGTTAACCGTTTCCTTTCCGCAGAAGAACGTATCTTGGTTGAAACGGAGATTTTGTTGTCAAAGGGCATAAGTATCAGAAATCTGCCCGCAAAATTCAATTCACAATTAATTCTTGGCCCTTTCGTTGAAATTGGTTCTTTTGCAATCTGTACTAGCACTTCATCTCCTACACTAAGAACTTCCTGTATAGCCTTGTCTTTTTCCAATACAGGTTGCACTTTTGCCTTACTTATAGGGATTGCTCTTTTGGTATTCCTAATTTGTTTGAGATATTTTTGATAGGAGAAATAATTCATCCCCAAATCAAGAAAATGTAAAAATGCGTCACGTTCATATCCAACATCTACAAAACATGCATTCAATCCTGGCATCAGTTTCTTTACTTTTGCAAGATACATGTTGCCAACAGAATAAGATTGCTGCAACTCTTCCCGTTGGAATTCTGTCAGTTTTCCATCTTCAAGAAGCGCAATGCTTATCTCTTTCTTTTGGGTGTCTATAATTACTTCGTTACTCATTAGTCTATAGTCTCAAATTATCTTTGTTTATCACAAGGAGCAAACTTGAAGTCTTTTCTTATATAATTGACCGTCAAGTTTGCTCCTTAAAACTTTTATTTTAACCTCAAACGCGTGAGAGGTAACATAGAGACTTACTTGCTCTTATGTCTGTTCTTTCTCAGTCTTTTTTTACGCTTGTGGGTAGACATCTTATGTCTTTTTTTCTTTTTTCCGTTTGGCATAACTGTTATTTTTTAAAATTGTTAATAGGTTTTTCGTTTGTGTTCTTTATTTAATATCAGCAACAGCTTCGCTGAAAACTTTTGCTGGCTTAAAAGCAGGGATATTATGTTCTGGAACAAGTATTGTTGTATGCTGTGATATATTGCGTGCTGTCTTTGTGGCTCTTTTTTTAAGTATAAAACTGCCAAAACCGCGTAAATATACATTATTGCCTTCGATCATGTTTTCTTTCACGCTTTCCATAAATGCTTCAACCACAGCCAAAGCTGTTACCTTATCTACTCCAGTTTTCTTTGTAATCTCTGTTACAATATCAGCTTTTGTCATATTGGACTAAGTTTTTGTTGGTTACTTTTTCTTGCTTTAATCGATGTGCAAAATTACTCTTTTTATTTGATATATACGCATTTAGATGTGTGTTTTTTTAGTACTAAAACCACTTGACGCATTTTTCACACCATGAAAATATAGTCCATTCTACACATTTGCTATTCTTCGGTAAGAATTGTTTCAAGTTCGTCGGGGGTAAGATTAAGTTGGAATTTACCGTCAATTGCAGAGGAAATGCTTCCCGTCTCTTCAGATACAATTATAGCAAGAGCGTCTGTTTTCTGCGAGATGCCCAATGCGGCCCTGTGCCGCAAACCGAGTGATTTTGGTATGTCTGCACTATGCGATACAGGCAGTATGCATCCTGCAGCAACTATTCGTTTGCCTCTGATTATCATTGCCCCATCGTGCAAGGGAGAATTCTTGAAAAATACATTTTGTATCAGACTGTTATTAATCTTGGCGTCAATTTCCTCTCCCGAAGAAATGTATTCATTCAAACCTATTGAACGCTCTATTATTATTAAAGCTCCAATTTTATCTTGACTCATTTTTTTACATGCAAGTACAATTGGCATGATATCCTCGTGATTAGAACTCTGTTTTGATTTCTTATAGAAATATCGAAATGCGCTCGACCTTGTGCCTACAGAAGAGAAAAAGCGACGTATCTCCTCCTGAAAGACAATTACAAGAGCTATCATACCCATTGAAACTAACTTGTCAAAGATTGTACCCAACAGTTTCATGTTGAAGATCTGTGACACAAGAATCCAGGTGATGACAAACACTATAATGCCTGCAAATATGTTTGCGGCAGAAGATCGCTTCATCAACTGATAGATATAGAACAGCAATGTGGCTACAAGCAGAATGTCTATTATGTCCTTGATGCCAAATGTAATCATATAGTGGGGTTTATAATTCTGACTGCATTTTGCAATAAATCCTTACTGCCTCCACGCATGCCTTTACATCATGTACTCTGAGTATGCTGGCACCTTTCGTGAGGGCTATAGTGTTCAAAATTGTAGTACCATTAAGGGCTTCGTCTGGTGTACATTCAAGCAGTTTGAAAATCATACTCTTTCTTGAAATGCCAACAAGAATGGGCAACCCGAGTTCATGAAGCTCCTCCATGTGGGCAATAAGTTGGTAGTTATGTTCAAGAGTCTTTGAAAAGCCGAAACCAGGATCTATAATTATGTCATTCACGCCAAGCTCATGCAATTGATTGACCTTCCTGCTGAAATATAGAATTTCCTCGTTGATTAGGTTCTCATACGAAGGAGATTGCTGCATTGTGCGCGGATTACCTTTCATGTGCATGATGATATAAGGAACCTTAAGTCTGGACACTGTTTCAAACATGCCACGGTCAAGTTCTCCTGCCGAGATGTCGTTTATAATGTCAACACCATATTCCTCAACACACATTTTTGCAACGTCTGCACGAAAAGTATCAACAGAGAGTATGCAGTCAGGCAATACTCTTCTGACAACAGCAAGTCCCTTGCGCAATCTGCTCATTTCTTCTTCGCTGCTTATGTCTGTCGCTCCAGAACGCGAGGAATATGCTCCTATGTCAATGATTGACGCTCCTTCACGCAGAATATCAAGAGCTCTTTGCTCTATATCACACTCTGTCTGTTTCCGACTTCCCGAATAGAAAGAGTCTGGGGTTATGTTCAAAATGCCCATTACTTGAGGGCAGGAAAGGTCTAACAACTTCCCATTGCAATTTATCGTCATCGTGTCATGTTGGTTCAGTTCCATTGTGGAAGTTTGTTTCCTGCTCTTGCGTATTGCAACAATTCAACGTCAAAGACCAGCGTGGAGTAGGCTGGTACAGAACCGCTTGAAGATTCCTTATACCCAAGTTTATATGGAATGTAGATTTGCCACAAATCCCCGATATGCATGTGCTGCAAGGCTGTTGCAAACCCTCTGACATTTCCTGAAACAGAAAAAGACGCGGGAGCTCCTGTCTGGTGGTCAAAAATGTTGTTCATTACATTGGACTGTCCGCTGTGGTCAAACATCATTCCGTCTTTATATGATTCGCTGGGCATTAGTCTTCCTGCATAGAACACCCTTACCGAATCTGTGGAAAGAGGACAGCCACTACCATTGCCAGACCTTATAACCTTGACATATATCGTGTCGTCCATGCTGTTTGCCGTTGACCCCTGACCTAAAGAATAGCTTTGGAATGCCCTCCAGTTGCAGTGGTCTGCCCAATTGTCCTGATACTGAGCCCGAGCTTGTCTGATTTCTTTAATAGCAGTATTTCTGACAGACTCGAAGAATGCTTCGTTGCGGCTCTTCCAATTGGAGAATTCATTGTTCTTCTCGCCGTCATCATCTTTGCAGGAAAGCAAGATTGACGAACAGATTACAATTAGACATATGAATGTTAAGTTTCGTTTCATTAGACTCAACTTGTAATGATTGTTCAATTTATATCTTCTTGAGCAATGATTTTAGGCTAACCTTGTCCTCCAAGGTTGTCAGTATATTAGATATTTTAATACGGGTCTGCTCCATGGTGTCGCGGTCGCGCAGTGTCACAGTGTTGTCAGATAGGGTATCGTGATCTATCGTGATGCAATACGGGGTGCCGATTGCGTCCATTCTGCGGTAACGCTTGCCGATGGTATCCTTTTCTTCATATTTGCAGTTGAAATGAAATTTGAGTTCATTCATTATTTCTTTTGCTTTTTCAGGCAGGCCGTCTTTCTTGATCAAAGGTAGCACAGCAAGTTTTACTGGGGCAAGAGCGGCAGGCAGATGCAACACCGTACGAGTCTCACCGTTCTCGAGCTTTTCTTCTTCAAACGAGTGGCACATGACAGAAAGGAACATGCGATCTACCCCAATTGAAGTCTCAATGACATAAGGCACATAGCTCTTGTTTTCTTCTGGATCAAAATATTCCAATTTCTTTCCACTGTATTTCTGGTGCTGTGACAGGTCAAAATCTGTACGACTATGTATGCCCTCTATTTCCTTGAAACCAAACGGCATGTGGAATTCTATGTCAGTAGCGGCATTGGCGTAGTGGGCGAGTTTCTCATGATCGTGGAAACGGTAGTTCTCTGCACCGAAACCCAGTGCCTGATGCCATGCCATGCGGATTTTCTTCCACATTTTGAAATATTCCATTTCTGTACCAGGCTTAACAAAGTACTGCATTTCCATTTGCTCGAACTCCCTCATTCTGAAGATAAACTGCCGCGCTACGATTTCGTTACGAAAAGCCTTGCCAATCTGGGCGATGCCAAATGGAATTTTCATTCTGCCTGTTTGCTGCACATTGCGATAGTTCACAAATATACCTTGCGCGGTTTCGGGACGGAGATATATGGTTGCTGCTCCGTCAGTAGTAGAACCAACCTCGGTCTTAAACATGAGGTTAAACTGGCGCACTTCAGTCCAGTTTCTTGTGCCACTGACAGGACACACTATTTCTTCGTCAATGATTATCTGACGCAATCCTTCAAGGTCATTGGCCTCCATAGCTTTCGCATATCTCTCATGCAAGGCATCTCTTTTGGCCTTGAGTTCTGCCACACGTCCGTTTGTTGCTACAAATTGAGCCTCGTCAAAAGCATCTTTAAACCTCTTGCGTCCCTTGCTTATTTCTTTTTGTATTTTTTCCTCTATCTTTCCAATCTGGTCTTCAATAAGAACATCTGCACGATACCTCTTCTTTGAATCCTTGTTGTCAATCAATGGGTCATTAAAAGCATCAACGTGTCCTGAGGCCTTCCACACTGTAGGATGCATGAAGATGGCACTATCAATACCGACAATGTTGTCATGCAGAAGGACCATGCTTTTCCACCAGTATTGCTTTATATTGTTCTTGAGTTCAACACCGTTCTGACCATAGTCATAAACGGCACCGAGTCCGTCGTAAATATCGCTTGACGGGAAAACAAAACCGTATTCTTTACAGTGAGATATAATCTTTTTAAAAACGTCTTCTTGTGCCATAGTTCGTTCTGGTTATTATGTTATGTTAATTTTAAATGCTGTTTTCGGCGGCATATTGCATGTCTGGACATGCTAAGGCCGCACTTTCCAACCAACAGGATTTCCCTGTAAGCCGAACTTCATGCAAAGTTAGTGATTTTTCCGTTGATTAGAACTGATATACAACAAAATATAACAACAGGGCGCCATCATTCTCCCGAGTCGGACATTTTCAAGTCTATAAAATAATTTGGTGCAGGCATACTGCATGTCAGACTTTCAGTATAGTGCCTTTTTGAGGTACTTGACAAAATGATGCGGATCTGTATCAAACCCATACGATGGCATCACTGGCATTCCGTCTGCGCCACACAAGACATAGAACGGTTGTGCATTGGCACCAAACCTCTTCCTTTGCAAATAGCTCCATTTGTCACCCACGGTGCGCAGTGTCGTCATCTTTCCATTTTCCACAACCGTCAACTTTTGAGGCAGGGGAGTTCTGTCATCTACATAGAGAGATATTAGCACAACTTTATCGTTCAGTATTGCTGCTACTTGCGGATCGTTCCATACCTTTTGTTCCATCTCACGACAATTCACGCAACCATATCCAGTAAAGTCAATCAGAACAGGCATGTTGTGTTTACGTGCATAGTCCATACCCTCATCGTAGTCTTTAAATGAAGCCTCTACGTTCTCGTTTTTAAACACTTTTATGTGTTGCGTGTACATAGGCGGTGTAAATGCGCTTATGGCAGGCAACGGCTTCCCAAGAATTCCAGGAACCATGCTTATGGCGGCAATTGCGCATACTATACCTAACAGGATTTTGTAAATGGAACGTCGGCCTTTTTTTTCTCCGTCAATAGGCAGTCTTACGGCTCCTAAAAGATAGAGCGAAAGGATTGCAGCGAGAACAGTCCAAATTATGAGGAAAGTGTCACGGCTAAGCAATCCCCACCCGTATGCGAGGTCAGCCACAGACAGGAATTTAAGGGCGAAGGCTATTTCAACAAATCCGAGCAAAACTTTGATGGTGTTCATCCAGCTGCCACTTTTGGGTGCTTTCTTAAGCAGGGCGGGGAATAGGGCAAATAGCGTGAACGGCAGAGCAAGGGCGACTGCAAACCCCAACATTCCGACACACGGGCCAAGAATATTGCCCACGGTTGCAACCTCTACCAGCATGAAACCTATTATAGGACCAGTGCATGAGAACGAAACTAATGCCAGAGTAAAGGCCATGACAAAAATACTTATCAGCCCAGAACTGTTTCTTGCCTTTTCGTCAGTTTTGTTACTCCACGAAGCAGGCAGGGTAATTTCGAAGAACCCAAGAAAACTAATACCGAACACAACAAGCAGCAGGCAGAAGAATATGTTTACAAATGCGTTGGTCGACAAAGCATTGAGCGCATTGGCGCCAAATGCAACAGTGACGATTATTCCCAATGTAACATATATAACTATGATGCTCACACCATATATTATTGCATCCCAAACACCACGGCTTTTTTTCTCTGCACGTTTAAGAAAAAAACTGACGGTCATGGGTATTATCGGCCACACGCACGGTGTGAAAAGTGCAATAAGGCCACCTGTCAGCCCCATGACAAACAACCACAACAGTGTGGTATCGCTTTGTGAAGAGTCTTGGGCGTCATTATTAAGTTCCTTAAGCTGCAGGCTGACATCACTCCACAAACTGTCATTCGGGTGTACCGAGGCATTGGTGATTACCGTTGCCGACGAGTCGACCAAAGCTGCATTGCCAGCACTCTCTGTTTCTCCAGAATTCTCTGTCACAGCCCCACTTGTCGTATCTTCATTTCCTCCTGTCGGACCATCGTTACCAGAGATTATGGCATCAACGCTTGTGGGCGGCATACAGTTTTTGTCGCTGCATGCTCCATATTCAAGATAGCCGGCCAAAGAATACTGTTTTTCGGTTATAATAAAATCCTGCTCAAAGGCACAGGAGTTTTCAAAATAACTCACTTTCATTCCAAACATCTCGTCGTGCTTGTGTTTCTCCTTGCCAACAGCCCGAAGTTTTCCACTTGTCCTCATTCCTTCTGCCTTCTCGACGTTAAAAGTCGCAGGAGTAGGGCCGCCGTCAGCGATGTCTGTGGAATAAACGTGCCAACCTGGTTCTATAACAGCACTGAATACCACGGTCATCGTGTTTTGTGATGTACGTTTTTGTTTTACCGATACAGACACAGGGTTTGAAAATTGTGCCATACAAACACAGGAAATCAATAAGCAAATTGACAACGCAAGGATTTTTTTTATAGACATGGATTGTTGAAGATTTTACGGTTAGGAACACTATTATATATAAGGGCAAATATACCAATAATGTAATATTACCATGCAAATTTAGAACTTTTTTAGTGTTTTCACAAGTCCGTCACGTTTTTGTTACGAGATTAAATGATGATTTGGCCACCATCAAAGCCTCACGGCCATGTCGTTGCGGCGTTTTGCTTGTCGTTTTAGCTAATAATAGCGGGCTATTTTGAGCTAAAAAAACAAGCAACAGGTGCCTGATAAAAAAATAAAAGGCAATAAGAAGTAACAAAAAAGATGTCATTTACGACCTAATGACCGTTTTGGGTTTTAAAAACATTAAACTGGTTTTTATAACAATATTACACTGACAAACAGTTACCTGGCTTCAATATAACACGTTCCAACCTAACCCCTTTCGGCCGAAATGTAATTCCGTTTCCGCGGAAATCGACATGAATTTCGGCCGATGCGGATGTCCGTTTCGCCCGAAAGTTTCAGGTATGCTCTGTCTTCTTGTGCCCAAGAACGCCAGATTGGGATTTAAGGTAAGGATAATTCTTGGAAAAGCAGAAACGGCTACTTGTCGTTGAGGCGTCTCCTGTATTCCTTCGGTGACACACCATAATGGCTGCGCATATACTTTCCAAAGAATGATATGGTGGGAAACTCCAGTTCGTTTGCGATTTCCTTTATTGATTTAGTAGAATTTTTCATCAGATTTTCAATGTCTTTCATCACATATTTGTCAATGATGTGTGAGGGAGAGTTTCCCGTCAGCTCCTTGCATATTGTCGAAAAATATTTCGGTGTGATGTTGAGAAGATTAGCGTAGTAGTCAACTCTTCTTTTTTTGGGATAAGACTTTTGTATAATCTCAATGAATTTCTTCAGGTGATATTCTTTCGAAGTGAAATTATATAGGTTGAATTCGGCCGTACGCCCCAAGATGTGCTGCAGGTCATAGAAGAAGGCGAGCATCAGTGTATTGATGACTTTTTCTTGCACAACAGACGGCAGATGAATCTTTGAACACAACAGATCATAATACTGGCAGAACACTTCAGCCTCTTTTTCGGTCAACGAGATCAAAGGGTGTTTTGAAAACAACTCCATGATGTCCCATGAATTATCAATAACGGGGAAATTGCGTATCATGTATGCGGATGACATTCCAACGCAATGGCATTTGAAATTTACGCTTGTCATGCAATCTTCGATGATAGTATTGGGCAGGCAAATGAAAACATCGTTCTTGGCGGCTTTATATGTCTCTTCGTTAAGACTGAATGTCGCCTGCCCGTCCAGCACCAATATCAATATCCAGATTTCATTCTTGATGATGGAGGGAACGTTCATTTCTCTTAAACTGTCTACAAACATTAACTCTCCGTTGTTAAAAACCATCCGCTTGTGCAGATCGTTGTTATTGAAATTTGCTTTTCTGACAACCATCTTAATATTTGCTTTGGAATTATTTGTGCAAAAATACCACAAAAACGAGATGCAAAGTGTTCTGTATGTCAAAAAAGTGTTCTAATAGCAGCACTTGTTCCTGTTTGGAACACTTTTCCGAACTATTTCATTATATTATCATAATAATACTGTCCTAATTTTGCATTATAAAAAAGAAATATAGAACATGAATATGAGATATATAGTCGCATCGTTGCTTTTTTCGTTGCTATTTGCAGTCCAGATTGTCGCAACAGAGCCTATTGTGACCCTGTCGCTTGACAGTTGCCGTGCGCTTGCAATAGCCAACAACAAGGAGTTGCGCATTGCAGGAAACAAACGACAGGCCGCTTTCTATGAACGCAAAGCCGCCGCCACAAAGTATCTGCCGCGCATAAATGCCACTGGAAGCTATATGCACTCGTCAAGAGACATTTCGCTATTGAGTGGCGGGCAGAAGGAAAATCTTGGCCATCTTGGTCAGATACTCTCGAATGCGGTTCCGTCGCTTCAAGATGCTTCGGGTGTGCTTGATGCACTTGGTGGCAAACTTGCCAGTGCTGCCCAAACCGACACACGTAACATGGGGGTGGTGGGTATATTAATGACACAACCTGTATATATGGGCGGCAGAATTGTAGCCTATAACCGCATTTCACAATATGCGGAACAAATTGCCGAAAAACAGCACAACCTCACGCTACAGAATATTATTGTAGACGTAGACGAGGCGTACTGGCAAATTGTGTCGCTGCAGAGCAAAAAGAAACTGGCAGAGAGCTATCTTGATCTGGTATGCAGACTTGACAGCGATGTGACTAAGATGATTGACGAGGGCTTTGCTACAAAAGCAGACGGCTTGAGCGTTAAGGTCAAAGTAAATGAGGCGAAGGTTGCCCTGATACAGGTCAACAACGGGCTTTCGCTTTCGCGCATGCTCCTCTGTCAAATATGTGGACTTGAAATCAACACACCCATTGTGCTTGTTGATGAGGATAGTCAAGCCGCGAAGAGCGACCCGACACCCATTAGGGCAGAAGTCAATGATGCGTTGGCATTGCGCCCCGAACTAAACATGCTGTCGCTCTCTGCCGATATCTATAAGGAGAAGGTAAGGCTGGTGCGTTCAGAATTTCTGCCCACGGTTGCACTGACAGCTGGCGGACTTGCCAGTAATCCGTCTATGTTCAACGGCTTCGAACGAAAGATGAGAGGAATGTGGAACATAGGCGTAACAGTCAGCGTTCCTCTGGTTACATTCGGTGAACGCTGTTACAAGATAAAGGCGGCTCAGGCGGAAGCGCAGGCCGCAAGGACAGAAATAGAAGAAAACCGTGAGAAAGTCATTCTTCAAGTCAATCAGAACCGACAGAAAGTGCAGGAAGCAGCAGAACGTCTGCAAACTGCCCACCGTAGTTGCGACGAAGCTGACGAAAACCTTCGCTATGCTACGCTTGGACTGCAGGAAGGCGTAATGCCCGTGAGCAACGTGCTGGAGGCACAGACGGCATGGTTGAAGAGTCATTCAGAATACGTATCATCTAAAATTGACCTGCGGCTTGCAAACTTATATCTACTCAAGTCGGTGGGAACACTAAGTACAAACTACAAATAAGGAATGTCATGAAGAAAAAGAAAAATTTCACTGTCGTATTTGCTTTTGCCACAGTGCTGACAGGCATCATTATTCTGACCGTTATTGTTGGTCTGAACATGACAGACAAGCAAGAGACAATACAAGGACAAGCGGAAACGACAGACTACCGCATATCAAGCAAGGTGCCAGCACGAGTGCTTGAAATAAGAGTAAAAGAAGGCGACAAGGTGCGCCGAGGTGACACACTCGTGATACTCGAAGCTCCCGATGTGCAGGCTAAACTTTCGCAGGCAGAGGCACTATATGCTGCCGCAGTTGCTCAGGAAGAGAAAGCCCAGAACGGAGCACGACCGGAGCAGATACAGCAGACCTATGAGATGTGGCAGAAAGCAAAGGCTGGCCTTGACGTAGCGGAGAAGACATATAACAGAGTCAACCGCCTGTTTGAACAGGGGGTGATGCCAGCACAGAAGCGCGATGAAGCCAAAGCCAATTTTGAGGCGATGCAGGCAACCGAAAAAGCTGCATTGGCACAATATAACATGGCTCGCACAGGCACACGACACGAAGAAAAAAATGCTGCCATTGCGCAGGCAAGACGTGCCCAAGGGGCTGTTAAGGAAGTGTTGTCGTATGTGAACGAAACGGTCTTGCTGGCGACGGCTGACGGAGAAGTCGCCGAGATTTTTCCCGAGGTCGGTGAGCTTGTAGGCACAGGAGCACCTATTATGAACATATCGCGCATGGACGACATCTGGTTCACGTTCAACATACGCGAGGATTATCTGCCAGGCTTGAAAGTCGGGACTGTGACCAAGGTCTATCTGCCTGCCATTGACAAACAAATTTCCGTTCGCATAACAAAGATGAAAGATGTCGGTTCATTCGCTATCTGGAAAGCGACAAAAGCTCTTGACGGATTTGATTTGAAGACATTCGAGGTGCAGGCACGTCCTCTGACTTCTTTGGAAAAGGAGGGGGTTCGCAGCGGAATGTCGGCAATAATGCAGAGATAGTGATTTAATGTCTTTACGTTTTACGTATGAAAAAATCTATCTGTGGCAGATTAGGAGCCATTTCCCTTCGTGAAGTGCGCATGTTCGCTCATCGTCCGCTATTTCTTTTCACCATGATAGTGGCACCAGTGTTGTGCACGATTTTCTTTTCTTCACTGATGGGAGAAGGGCTTCCTACAAAACTGCCTGCGGGGCTGGTAGACAACGATGACACAAAAACAACCCGCACAATTATCCGTATAATCGACTCCATGGAGGAGACGGACTTCGTGGCGAGGTATTCGTCTTTCAGCGAAGCGCGGCGTGCAATGCAGCGTGGTGAAATTTACGGCTTCTTTTATATTCCGAACAAGATGACTGAGGATGCCATAGCCAACCGTCAGCCACGCCTCTCGTTTTATACAAACGAAGCATATCTCATGCCAGGTACACTTGTCATGAAAGACCTGCGACGCGCATGCGAACTTGCAGGAATAGCGCTTACACGCGAGACTTTGTATGGCAAAGGACTGACTGAGAAGCAGGCTATGGGCGTATTGCAGCCTATTGTTGTGGAGACACACCCGCTTAACAATCCCTATGTGGATTATTCGGTATGCCTGAACAACACCATTGTACCAGGCATACTTATTCTGCTCGTCATGCTTTCTACGACCTATACTATCGGTCTGGAGTGGAAGCTCTGTACCCAACGCGAACTATACTACATAAGTGGGTATTCCTCTACTATGGCATTGGTAGGCAAACTGCTGCCGCAGACATTGGTCTTTTCGCTCATGTTCTTGTTTTATGACGTATACTTCTATAAGATTCTGATGTTTCCGTGTAATTCGGGTATTCTTCCGATGATGCTTCTCGGAGTTATTTCCGTATTAGCGGCACAGGCTTTTGGCGTATTTCTTTTCGGTCTGTTTTTGGGACAAATGCGCATGGCAATGAGTCTGTGTTCATTGTGGGGCGTACTGTCTGTGTCTATGTCGGGATTTGCATTCCCTGTGCCTGCCATGAGCGGCATTCTGCAATCGTTGGCGTGGTTTTTTCCTCTGCGTCACTATTATCTGATTTATGTCAACCAAGCATTGGACGGATATTCTATACTATACGTATGGCCGTCAGTTGTAGCTCTGCTCATATTCGTGTTGTTGCCATGTACCGTCCTGTGGAGATATCGTGCCGCATTTCTGAAATATAAATACAAGCAATAGAGACAACAAGATGAGATACATCAAGAACATCCTATATATATGGTATCATGAATTTACCAATGTTATGCGTGATAAGGGCATACTCGTCTTTGTCATTCTTACTCCGCTGTTCTATCCATTGTTGTATGCCTACGTATATACTAATGAAGTGGTACGCGAAGTCCCTGTTGCAGTGGTTGACGAGTCCAACTCCGCCATCAGCCGTGAATTCGTCCGCAAGACCGATGCTACCCCAGATGTCAGAGTCTGCGCCACCTGTCGCAGCATGGCAGAGGCCGAAGAGTTTGTAAAACGTCAAAAGGCCTATGGCATAATGCGTATTTCCTCATCTTTTGATAAGGATTTATGGCATGGCCAGCAAACCTATATCGGACTTTATTGCGACATGAGTTCTACACTATATTATAAGGCACTGATGATTGCTGTCAATAATGTATCGTTAGAAGTAAATCGCAAAATCAAAGTAGAATACCAGCACTGCACAACAGAGCGGCAAGAGGAAATAACACGTATGCCCATAGAGTACGACTATGTGACACTCTACAATCCACAAGGCGGGTATGCTGCTTTCCTGATTCCACCGGTGTTTATGCTAATCATACACCAGATGCTGCTGTTAGGCATAGGCATGTCTACGGGCAACACACGTGAACGCTGGCATGGGAGTATTATTCCATTCCATCTTGACTATAAGAACGCTTTCAACATAGTGATTGGCAAAACTCTTTTCTACTTCCTGTTGTTCTTTTTGTGGGGCATATATATGTTTAGTATCGTCACACCTTGCTTCGGGCTTCCGCAATTAGGTGATTATGCAACCTTTTTAGCATTCCTCACGCCCTATCTGTTGGCCTGCATATCTTTTGCCATGGTATTTTCGGCGCTGGTATACCGACGTGAAGACTGCATATTGCTTTTCATTTTTCTGTCTGTGCCACTGCTGTTTCTTTCAGGAGTGTCGTGGCCAGGCGTGGCAATACCACCATTCTGGAAATATGTGTCATGGCTTTTCCCGTCCACTTTTGGCATGAACGGCTATGTGCGCATACAGAATATGGGCGTGTCGCTCCGAGACCTTACGTTTGAATACTATGGCCTTTGGATACAGGCTGGTGTCTATTTTCTTCTGGTAGTTCTGCTTTATCGCTGGCAAATTCTGAGATTATTAAAAAGAAGCTCCAAATAGCATCTGTGCGTACTTGGCGTACAAAGTCTATATACACAAAGCTTTGCATAGAGTTTGTTGTTGTTGCAGGAATAGTCTGAAGAATTTGAGACGTAGTTCTGATAAGGCTGTTGATTTGTTCTAATCCCTCTGGAAGTGGGCACAACAAATACTATAAAAAACGATGCATGTAAACATTATTTTTTAATTTTGCAGGGTGATAACTATAATATTTATGTTATGTCAAAATATCTCGTTGATGATAACCGCAAGGTAACCACCTTGCGTCTAAAGGAAATGAAGGCGCAGGGCAAGAAGATAGCCATGCTTACGGCTTATGACTACACTATGGCGAAACTTATAGACCGAGCAGGGGTAGATGCCATACTTATTGGAGACTCTGCTTCTAATGTCATGTTGGGCAACAAAACCACATTACCTATTACGGTGGACCAGATGATAGGGTATGCCAAATCAGTGGTAAAGGCGGTCTCGCGTGCGTTGGTGGTTTGTGATATGCCATTCGGCTCTTACCAAGTCAATGCAACCGAGGGTGTTACAAATGCCATTCGAATAATGAAAGAAACAGGATGCGACTGCGTCAAGCTTGAGGGGGGCGAGGAAATCATCGAAACAGTATCAAAAATTTTGGATGCGGGCATCCCGATTATGGGACATTTGGGACTACGGCCACAGAGCATCAACAAATATGGAACTTTTTCAGTGAGAGCAAAAGACGAGTACGAGGCAAACCAACTTATCAAAGACGCTCACCTCCTTGAAGAAGCAGGCTGCTGTTCGATTGTCCTTGAGAAAGTCCCTGCGGAATTAGCCGCAAAAGTTACTCAAGAACTAACAATACCCATCATTGGCATCGGTGCAGGACATGGTGTTGATGGTCAGGTGCTTGTGTCGCAAGATATGCTTGGCATGGACAATGAATTCCACCCCAAATTTCTACGGCGTTATGCAGATTTGTCTACGGTCATAACTGATGCCGTCGGACAATTTGTGACAGATGTTAAGAACGTGTCTTTCCCTAACGACAGCGAGCAGTATTAACTTGCTTCTTCCCGAGAATATGTTTTTTGGTGTTTACCATAGAATTTCCTGTTTGTGACGTTTTAGATAATCATGCTAACACTTAGATAAAATGATAGAACAAATGCTGGAATTCAACAAGCAGTTTGTTGAAAGCAAAGCGTATGAGAAATACTCTACAAGCAAATATCCTGACAAGAAAATAGCTATAGTAACATGCATGGACACACGCCTTGTTGAACTATTGCCTGCTGCCCTTGGGATTAGAAACGGTGATGTTAAAATTATTAAGAATGCAGGTGGCACTATTACCAATCCGTTTGATTCAACCGTCCGCTCGCTGCTTGTGGCAATCTACGAACTTGGTGTGAATGAAGTCATGATTATTGGCCACACAAATTGTGGTGTGCAAGGCATGGATAGTCAGGAAATGTTGCAACTTATGCGCAAACGCGGCATTGACGAACACAACATTTCACTGATGAAGCATTGTGGCATCGATTTGGATTCGTGGCTCCATGGATTCGATGATGTGGAAGCATCGGTACTCGAAACTGTTGACTTGGTAAAGAATCATCCCCTTGTGCCTAACGATGTAGTAGTCAGAGGCTATATCATGGACAGCGAGACGGGTGCACTTAATATTATCAGATAGTATGTGTCCTGTGGGTGCAAGCAACATTTTTGCCTGTTGCAAAGACAGTTTCCCACTTATTCTTGTTTTAATATATAATAACATTAGTGTCCCGTTAAAATCGGGACCAGTTAAATATTAATCAAATAGCCCCGGA
>OJNH01000464.1_pt1 | contig 36688 bp, 18 predicted proteins | sample 1597361 | NCBI WGS metagenome assembly OJNH01 (sample SAMEA2452136, study PRJEB22498) | human gut metagenome | biome: human feces; feature: human gut; material: feces | place: Australia | collected 2012
ATCGAAAAAATTCTAAATTTTCTTTTACTATACGGTAATTTGATTATAATATAAATAAATAATAATATAAAATAAAAAGGAACTATACTAATTTTCAAGTATAGCCCCCATATTATACCTATAATATAACCAATTACTATTATAAAAATTGGTCTATTCAATTAAAATACTCTCCTTGCTCCTACATATCGTTTTTTATAATAACTTGTTGATAAAGATGTTATCCTTACTCCTTCCTTTGGATTTGAAGCATGAATAAAATTGTCTCCACCAACATATATTCCAACATGCCCTATCGATGTATTTCCAGCATTATTAAAAAATACTATATCTCCTGGTTGTAAATTACTCTTTTCTATTGAAATGCCACTATTTATTTGCTCTCTAGATGTTCTATTTAGAGATATCCCAAAATGTTTATATACATATAATGTAAATCCTGAACAGTCAAATCCTGTTGTAGGTGATATACCTCCTGATACATATTTATATCCTAAATATTGTTTTGCATATTCAACTACATCATTTCCTTTATTTTCAGATGTGCTTGTTGTTTTGTTATCATTTTGTTCAACTTCTGGTGTTGCTTCTTCCATTGGAGTAATATTTTCTGCTTTTATTGAACTACCACTCCTTGATGTTACTTCAGTAATTTTAGTATCAGAAATATATTTTGATGATATATATCCTTTTTCCCCATTTAAATTAATTTGATACCATCCATCAACTTCTCCTATTATTGATACTTTGTCATTTTTTGATAAACTATCAATTTCTTCACTTGATGTACTTGGCTCTTTTCTTACTTTTAAACCATCTGCACTTACATATCCGGTTTTATTTATGCTCGTGACTGCTGTTTGTGCTTTTTCAGATGTTTTTTCTGTTGTTTTTTCCTCTGATTTCTCTGTATTTTTATCTTCATTGTTTTGTTGTTCTTGATTATCGTCTATTGGTTGTTCTGGTTCTTGTATTTGTTCCTCATTTATTGCTGTTTTTGTTAATGCATTTACTCTTATCCATCCTATTTCTGCATCATTTTCTACTCTACACCAATCATTTATTATTTCTATTACTTTAACATTTCCATTTATCATTGCTTTTGTTTTTGAATTTATAAGTGGTATTGCTTTTACTATAGTTTCTTTTTCTAATGTATATTGCTCGTTTTCTTTTACTCCTGTTGATGTTGTATCAACTGTTTCGGTTAAAGGTTCTGCAACTTCTGGTTCAGGTTCTACTGGTGTTTCTTCAGTGTTTTCTACAGTTGTATCAGGTTGTTTTGTTGTTACTGTTTCACTATTATCTACATTTGCTTCATCTTTTACATCAACAAGTTTTTCACTTACATATCCTGTTATTGTTTCACCATTTGATTTTACTTTTACCTTATACCAACTGTCTTCTTGTTCTAATATTTCTACCTCAGCGTCTTTATCTAATTGTTCTAATATTGTAGAACTTGTATTTGGTTCTTTTCTTAATCTTACTGTTTCTGAATTTATTTTTCCTGTTGTTGCTTCTACTTTTATATTTAATATCATTATAATTGTTATCATTAGTATCAATATTGCTAATTTTTTAACTTTCATATTCAATCCATTTCTTGAAGTTAAAACTAACTTCTTTATATTTTATTATTTACGGATAAAAGTATATACTTAAATAAATAAAAAGTCAATCATTCTTGACTTTTTATTTCATGCATTTTTGGTAATATTCACCATATTTTTTCTTCATACTATCAATTTCACATTTTTTTGACATATTATAATTTTCTTCTGATAATTTGCTTAATTCTTCTCTGTTATTATATAAATATTTTAAACTTTCCTTTAACTTTGATCTTATATATTCATCGTTTTTTCCAATTTCTCTTTCACCAATTATGTATTTTTTTTCTTTTTCACCTAATACCTCTCTAGCCACTCCTACATCTGTGGTTATAACTGGTATTGCACATCCCATGGCTTCTAACAGTGGCTTTGGTGTTCCTTCTTTGTACGAAACACATGTATATATATGTATATGTGAATAATATTCACACATATCATCATTAGATATTTGCTTTACTGCTTTATCTGCACAATATAATTCTATATTATATCCCTCATTATTTAATTCTTTAATAACTGGTTTTAAAATAGTATGAAATCCTTTAAAATCTATTGTATTTCCATTTTCATCTTTTTGTTTTTCATTCCATGCAGAATTTCCAACCCAACCAACAAGTAATTTATTTTCCATTATATTTTTTTTATTAAATCTGGTCATATTTTGTGGATAAAATTTCTCTTTTTCAAAACTATCCCCTAATATTGCTGTTGGTTTTTTTATTCCATCTAAATTACTATATATATCAAATAATTTTTGAGAACTTACTACATAATTATTACAATACTTTGTAAATAACCTTATAAATTCTATATCATCCTCATATAAATGATCATAAACTCCTGTAGAAATTTTTTTTACTTTTTTATTTACATATAATTCATAATCACCATATTTCTCTATTACTTGTTTTTTAAACTCATCTTTTTCGAAATCTAATAATATTGCTCTCCAAAAAAAATGTATTAAATCATATTCATCTAACTTTTCTAATATTTTAAACAAATCTTTTTGAAATTCTTCTGATTTTGCATAATAAATATCTATTTGATATTCATCTGATAATGCATTTTTTATTATATTTCCAGCAATATCAAAAGCCCAATTCTGTACATCTGCAACTAATGCTATCTTTTTCATTAACATTCTCCTTCAATTTCATTAATATCCCTAAACTTATATTGTCTTTTAGGAAAAATAGGTGAATTTTCATTATTATTTTTAGCTTTTAATATTTCTTTTATTTTAAATGGTACTCCTTCTGTTTCATTTATAATAAAACTTAATACATATGGCTTTAAATTCTCAGGTGCTTCTTCATATATATACATTAAATGTGCTAACATTTTATACATATCAGTACATCTACGAACAGATGGTGTTGTCATTATACTTCCACCTCTATTTTTATAATAATTAAATATTGGAAATTCACCATATTTAGTTTCATTTGCTAATGTTACTGCTTTCATAGAATATATCATATCTTCATAATATATATCTTCTATAAATTTTATATCTTTTTCTATTAAAAATTCTCTTCTCCAACATTTACTTGGAACTGAAAATGCCGCATCACAGATTAATCTTGCTTCTTTTGTTGAATTTTCCTTAGTTGCTATTCTTAATCTATTTACTTCTCCATTTAATTCTTGGAATCCAAAAAATACTATATCTGGTTTATCATTTCCTATTACTTTGTCAATATCTTTTAATGTTGATTCATTATATAATGTATCATCTCCATCTAAATGTACAATATATTCTCCAACTGAATTTTCTATTCCAATATTTCTAACTGCTCCTAATCCTTTGTTTACATTGTTTTTTATAATCTTTATTTTCCCCTCATATTTCATTATTTTTTCTAATGTATTATCTGTTGATTTATCTTCTACTACTAATATTTCATAATCTTCAAAATCTTGATTTAATACACTATTTATTGCTCTTTCAATATAATCTTCAACATTATATGCACTTATTATTACAGAAAATCTATATTTTTGTTCCATACACTTTTTACATTGTTATAATAAACAATGCCTCTCCTTTCATTATTATAATTTATTTATCATTTTGTTAAACATCTAATCTATTATATCATTTTTTTATGGAAATGTCAATTTCTACAGCTCTCTAACAAAAAGCACACAGATATATTATTACTATAATAAAATCTGTGCACTTTATTTATTATTATATTTCTATATTATTTATTACTTCTATTAATTTAGTTGATAAATTATATGTAAAATTAATCATATAAAAATACTTTCTTATTATACTTTTATCTAAAACATCATTTTTAAAATCTTCAATATTAACTCCAAAACTTCCTGAATGAAATCTTAAATACAACTCATTATTATTTATACAAATATCATATTTCATCTTTGTTTTATTTTCAAAATCTACCAATTCCTCCATAACATCTGATGTTAATATTTGCATGCCAATTATTGAATTAGATGACTTTACATCAAAATATTTTTCAAATTCACTTGAATCCATATTCAATTTATTTTTCTCTAAATAAAACTTACCATCCTGCATTATCTTTATTTCACTATTAATACTTTTTTCCATACTCACTTTAGCAAATAAACCATTAAATTTAATTATTATATCTTCTCGTTCTACCTCATTCTGACTATTATATACTTTTACTTTTTCCTCAGTTTCTACCTCAGCCATCTGAATACTATATTTATTATTTATTAAAGCTTCAAAATAATTATCAGATAAATATATATTATAATATTCATATTCATTAACCTGTTCATATATATATTCAGGCATTTCTTTTTCTGGGTAAAATTCTACATTATCATAAAAATTATTTAAAATTTTCTTTGTTACTTTTTCATTATATTTGTCTATAAATTCTATCTGCTTTTTTGAAGTTTTAGTAAAATATATTACAATCGCACTTAATCCACAATCTGTTATTAAAATAGTAATAATTACAAAAAACAAAGTAAATATTGAATCTATTGATTCTCTGAAAAATAATAATATTAATAAATCAACAATTACAATTATTATTAATGATATTTTTTTTATTTTTTTATATTCTACTCTTGCTTCTTTCAAAGTTTTATTTAATTCATTATCATCTTGTAATTCATTATAAATTTCATCTATATTTTTCATAAATTATTCCTCAAACTCTATATTAATATTTTCTTTTTTGTACTCCTCAATTTCAAAAAGTCGAGCAGGCTTAAATCCAAATAAATTTGCAACTATGTTAGATGGAACAACCTGTATTTTATTATTATAATTTGTAACTTCTACATTATATATTCTCCTTGCTGCTTGTAATTGACTTTCAATTTTAATTATGTTTCTTTGTAAATTCAAATATTGTTCACTAGCCTTTAACTCTGGATAATTCTCTGCAACAGCTATAAGTTGATTCATTTTATTATTTAACATCTCAGCAGTTTTTAAATTTTTATCACATTTAATATAATTTGACCTTAAACTTGTTATTTCTGAAAATATACTTTGTTCATGTTTTGAATAACCCTTAACACATTCCACTAAATTAGGAATTAAGTCAAATCTCTGATTTAAATATACATCTATTCCAGATTCAGCTTGTTTAACCTTATTTCTTAATTTAACTAAATTATTATATATTTTTAATATAATAATTAGTAATATCGCAATTATAATTAATATTATTATCATAAATTCCTCCTATAAGTCCTCTATTGTAACTTTATTTATAAATCCACCCTCATCATAATCATAAGATACTTCATATTCTTTATCATCAACAAAACTCTTTTTTAAGTCTTTTATTTCATCAGCATCTTGTGTTTCTATTTCATTATATTTTACAGTTACTTTTCTCTCTTTAGTTTTATTACTTGTTATTACTTCATCTAAACACCTTTTAACAAAGAAACAGCTTTGAGTTCCATTGTAATGATCTAAATGTAGATTAAATTCAAATGAACCCTCTTCATATCTTCTATTATTAAAATTACTCATATCTATTTCTGTATTAAAATTATTAATATTATCTTTTTGTTCTTTTGTTTCATTAAATATATCTTCAATCATGCTAAAAACTCTTTCAAACAAATTATGTTGTGTTTTTGTTACATTAAATAATGGTAAAGCAAAACTAATTACAACTTTAATAATTATTAATACAATTACTCCAACAAGAGCAATCATTATTATTGTTTTAACACTTTTTTCTTTATGTCTATTTTCTGAATCAACTATTGGCTCATCATCTATCCTCATAGTTTCATCTCTTATTATATTATTTGTTTCTTCTGAATTATTTATTAATTCATCTACACTAATATTAAATATTCTACTTATTTCTACTAATTTATCCAATTCTGGCGTAGTTTGTCCTAATTCCCATTTAGATACTGTTTGCCTTGTAACATTTAGTTTATAACCTAATTCCTCTTGTGATAATCCCTCTTTTTTTCTTAATTCAATTAATCTTTCATTAAATTTCATCTTTTTTATCTCCTTTTATTTTTCTCACAATATTTGTGATTACAATTTTATTTTAACAAAATAAGACTATATTTTCAAGTAATTTCAGCTTGCATTTTGTCAACTAAATTTAACATTTCACTATTTTACCTAATATTTAGACATAAAATAACCCCAAATTATTAAACTTTTTGTCTAATAATTGGGGTTCACTTTATTTTTTTACATATTTTTTTCTATCAATGGCAATACTTGTTTCTTTCTAGAAACAACTCCTGGCATAACAGCTATATTATCTTTAATTTCATATGTTTTAGAAATTGCATCAGCTCTATCTCCTAAAACAATAGCCTCTGAATTACTATTTATTATATCAGTAATAACAAATACAAATAAACTCAAACCTTTAGATACAATTTCTTTATTTATTTGTTGTTCAATTTTATCTTTTCTTTTTAACACATCTGGAATACTAACAGTATTTACTTGTGCTATAACATATTTAATATCTTCTTTTTCAATTTTTTTAGCATCTAATGAAATTAATTCATCTTCTGTATAATTATCAAGATTAGTTCCTGCTTTTAACATATCTAATCCATATTTTTCAACATCTACATTTGCAATTTTTGAAAGTTCAGCAAGTGCATTTTTATCTTTCTCAGTTGTTGTTGGTGATTTTAATAATAAAGTATCTGAAATTATACTACTTAACATTAAACCTGCAACTTTTGGTTCTATTTTTACATTGTTTAATTTATATAATTCAAATAATAAAGTAGCAGTACATCCTACAGGTTGTGCATAATAGAATAATGGTTCTGATGTTTCAAAATTATTTATTCTATGGTGATCTACTACAGTATCTATTTTAGCTTTTTCTATTCCATCTACAGATTGTGTAAATTCATTATGATCAACTAAAATTACCACTTGACCCTCTTCTATTTTTTCGATATATTTTGGTGCTTCAACATCAAAATATTTTAATACATATTTTGTTTCTTCATTTATTTCACCTAATCTATAAGCAACTACTTCTTCTCCTCTTATTTTTGTTTGTAAATCTGCCATTACTAAACTTGAGCAGATTGAATCTGTGTCAGGATTTTTATGTCCAAATACTATTATATTTTCCATTTCTCTCTTCTCCTTTATTAATTTATTTTGTTTAAAATTTTTTCTAATTCTTCTTTATTAAAATTATATACTTTGTTACAAAATTGACATTTAATTTCAGCTTTACCATCTTCTTCTATTAGTTCAGTTATTTGTTCTTTTCCAAGAGTCATCAATCCCTCTGAAAATCTTTCTTTAGTGCACTCACATTCATATACAGGTTCTATTGTTGAATCTATAACTTGAACATTATCATCTCCTGTAACCTTTTTTGCTATTTCATTTAAACTTAAATTATTATCTAACATCTTAGAAATTGCACCTGCTTTAAATATTGATTGTTCAACTTTTGAAATCTCTTCTTCTGTTGCGTCTGGCATTGGACTTATTATATATCCTCCACTTGAACGTACTCCATCTTTATCTACAAGTACACCTAATGCAACAGCAGTCTGCTTTTGTTCTGATGTTTGAAAATAGTTTGCAAAATCATCTGCAATTTCACCAGATGTTAATGGACTTATTCCTATATATGGTTCTTTTAATCCAATATCTTTTATAACATTTATAAATCCATGATTTCCAACAGCTCCACCTACATCTAGTTTTTCAAATTCATTTAGTGGCAAATCCACAACAGGATTTGTTACACATGCTTTTACATGTGGTGTATTATCAGATACAGCAACAATTTTTCCTATTGGTCCATTCCCTTTAATTTGGATTGTTAATTTATCTGTTTTATTTTTCATTTCAGCTCCAATTAATGATGTTATAGTTAATATTCTCCCCATTACAGCTGTTGCAAGTGGACTTAAATCATGTACTTTTCTTGCTTCTTCCACTAGCTGTGTTGTAGAAGCACATGTAACTAATATTTTTCCATCATATGCTAAGAACTTTACTATTTGGTCTTTCATTTCTACTCCTTCCAGTTTTTATTTTGTTATTTGATTGTTTCTACTAAATCATTTTCTTTTTCAGTTAAATCAGAAGTACAATTTGGACATTTTATAGCGTGATACTTAATTTCTGTTAAGCAATAAGGACATATTTTTGTTTCTGGTTCTTTTGCTTCCTCCTCTTTTTTCTTTGTTTTTATTCGTTTTTTTATTTTACCTTTTTTATCAAACTTAACAGCCATCTCTTCACTCATATCTTTTATTTTATTTAATTCATTCATATATTTAACTACTAAGAAAATTGAAAATGCTATAATTAAGAAATCTACCACAGCAGTTATAAAATTACCATATTTAATTGACGCATTTCCAACTGTTAATACCATATCTGAAAAATCTACTTTTCCAGTCAATATTGATATAGCTGGCATTATTATATCATTTACAAGTGAATTAACTATTTTTTGAAAAGCACCACCTATTACAACACCTATTGCCATATCTACTATATTTCCTTTTAATGCAAATTCTTTAAATTCTTTTAACATGCTCTTTTTTTTATTTTTTTTCTTCATTTTTTCCTCTTTTTATTTATTATCAATCATTTTAGGTTTACTTTCTTTTTCTTTTATAAAATTTCTATACCCTATTGCTACTGCTGCAATTATCATTAATAAAAATGACAAAGCTTTCCAAATTCCACTATCAAATAGAATTATCGCAAACATTCCAAGTGAAGCACTTAATCCATATAAAATTAAAACAGCTTGTTTTTGCGTAAATCCTTTTTCTACTAACTTGTGATGTAAATGTCCTTTATCAGGCTTAAATACAGCTTTTATTGATTTACCTTTTATAATTCTTCTAACTATAGCAAATAAGACATCAAATATTGGTAATCCTAAAACTATTACTGGTAAAACGATTACCGCTACTGTATATGTTTTAGCTACTCCTAATATTGATACTACAGCCAACATAAATCCCAAAAAATTCGAACCTGTATCTCCAATAAATGTTTTTGCTGGTGAAAAATTAAAAGGTAAAAATCCAACTAGAGCTCCACTCATTGCTGTTACTATTACAGTAGCAATCATAGGTGAATCATTCATTAAAAATATTATTAATAATGATATACATGATATTAATGATATACCTGACGATAATCCATCTAGTCCATCTATTAAATTTATTGAATTTGTTACACCAACTATCCACACAATTGTAATAATTGTGGAAAACATATTATTTAAACCTATTCTATATAAAAATGGAATATCTAAATGTTCTATTTTGGTTCCAAATGATACTACTATTATAGCAGCTATAACTTGTCCTAATAATTGTTGCCACCATTTTAATGTTTTGGTATCATCCAAAATTCCTGTAATTGCTATTGCTAAAATTCCAAATAATATTCCAAGAAGTTTTTTTCCATATTCTTGTTCTGAAAACAAGTCCAAACTTCCCTCAATACTCATTACTACTATCAAATATGCCATTGATACAAGAAAACCTAGGATTACTGCTGGTCCTCCAAATTTAGGCATTTTTTTAGTATGCATTCTTCTTTGGTCTTTTGGTACATCTACTGCACCAATTTTTTTAGCTATTTTTATAGTATATGGTGTTGCCATAAATGATACTATAAATGCTAAAATAAATGCTATTGCTATATTTCCCCACATCTAAATTAGGCCTCCATTATTTCATATTTTCTTGTTCTATTTCGTTAATTATTTTTATCCTTTCTTCATGTCTTCCGCCTTGAAATTCTGTAGCAATCCACATTCTAACAATTTTTATAGCTTCTTTTGTATCAATATAGTCAGCTCCTAATGCTAACATATTTGCATTATTATGCATTCTTGAAAATTTTGCTTCTTCTTCATTGTTACATTTTGCACATCTTATTCCTTTAAATTTGTTCGCTACTATACTCATTCCAATTCCTGAACGACATATTACTATTCCTTTATCACATTCTTTATTTTCAATTTCTAATGCTACTGTTTTTGCGATTTCTGGATAGTCTACACTTTCTTCATTAAATGTTCCACAGTCTGTATATTCTATTTCTTTTTCTTCTAAATATTTTTTTATTTCTTCTTTTAATTTATATCCTCCATGGTCACTCCCTATTGCTATCATTTTCTCCACATCCTTTCTTGTGTTTACTTTTATTAATATACCATAATATCTTGCTAAGTGCAAGATTTTTTATAAAACTTATATTGACATTTAAGAGTTTTAGTATTATAATAAGTATCGTTATAAAGTTATGCACCATTAGCTCAGCTGGTAGAGCAACAGACTCTTAATCTGGCGGTCCTCGGTTCGATTCCGAGATGGTGCACCAAACTTAGGAATATCAATGTCTTTACGGCATTGGTATTTTTTGTTTTATAAAACCTCTAGACAATTAGAGTCAAATACTTTATAATAAAAAAGCCTTTCGCTTAAAGGTAGAAAGGTGGTGAATTTGTACAAATGAAAAAAATCATCAAAATCATTGCTTTAGTTATTGTTCTTTTAATCTTAAAAGAATTTGATGACTAAATAAAAATCCCTAGTGTTCGAGACTAGGGATTTTTTTGTGAATCTACACAAATGAAAAATTATCAAAATCATCTTTCTGTATATTAATTATAATACTTTTTAGTATCATAGTCAATACCTTATTTATTTTATTCTAAAATTCTAAAATTATTCATATATTAGAGCACAGAGCTCTAATTAAATAAATATTACATATTTAATAATTAGTAACCTACCATGCAACACTTTACATAACTTGATATTATATCAAAATTTTGCTATAATATCAACTGTAAATATTTTTTGAAACCGAAAAGAAATTACACTTGGAGGTTTCATACCTCCAAAAAACTTTAAGGAGGTACTGTAATGATAAGTATTGCAAAAAATGAAATCATGTTACTTTTAAATGGTAAAGTTTTTTTCTTTAATGAAGAGGGATATTATACCTCTATGCCAGTAAAAGAAGCAAAAAAGAAAGGTTTTAAGAATTTATATTTTGACAGAAATGAAAGAACTTTCAGCTACGAAGAACCACACTTATTGTTATCTGAAGACTATTTAAACTTATGTAATACAATTTCAAGAGATTTAATTTCGAAAGCAATTTCAAGAGCAATATTACACTTAAGTGAGGGTGAAACTGAAAAGGAACTTATCAAATATTCTTTGCATTATCTAAATTTAATGAATTTGATATTTCAAAGAACATTTTTCGTTCAAGATTTAAAAAATATTGCAGTCCGGAAAAAATCTAATAAATACATATTTTTTAATAATGATGGATTTATAGAAACATTAAATGAAAAAGAAATTTTAAAATCCGATGTTATAAACATAGGTGTTAACTTCTATGGAAATATTTATTTTCATAATAAAACCTTAAAACCCTTTTTAAATGAGTTTACCAATGAAACAATTTTACGAATGGCCTATGCTAAGTTAAAAGATGGTGATACCTTAGAAGACTTAAAAAGATATTATCACAGTGTTATATTAGGGAAAAAAGAGCCTTTAAAGGAGCTCGACTATTTTGTAACAAAAATTTGTCAGCCAATGTTTATAAAAGAACCTGAAAATCCAGACCCAAATACATTTGATTACATTCATATCGATGTAACTTTGGCAATCACTTGGAAATCTGATAAAAAAGACTACTTTATTCAGCACCAACCAGAGATTAACAATATGGTAGTAAAAAAATTACAGAGTAATAAACAATTCCAGAAGTATAACATTCCTATCAATTATTTAAAAATCTCAAAAATAACACTCATGAATCAGAGGAGAACAATCCAATATGTTTTTGAATTAAAAAATAAATAAGACTTTTGCATGTTTCATTACAAAAATCCCCAGTTTTGAAAACTAGGGATTTTTTATTAATCTATAACTTTTTTCTTGATAACATATATTCCACAAGCTAATACAAGTAATACTATTACAGTTATCGGAATAATAACTATTGTATTTTTTGTTAAACCTGTTGGGTTTGTTATAATCAATTCTGTTCTATCACTATCTGGCTCATTTGGTAACTCTGTCTTAGGATTATAGTTACCTGGTATTGAATTATATACAGACCTTATACCTGATATTTCAATAATTTCAGCATGGTTTTTAATTTTTATTCCATTTTCCTGTGTAGAAAGTACTTTATTTCCATAAATCTTTACTTCTCCAACCTGTCCTGGCTGTATACCAGTATCACTGAAATATGTTGTTATTGCTACTGTATATCCATCTTTTATTGTATCATACACATCATCTGATAATAACTTCTTCTCTACTGAATCACCATCTTGCCATTTTGTTAATTTCTCTATGTTATCTACTTTTGTCCAGTTTGTATTTTGACTTTCATCATAAACCAATCCATTTTCCATATAATCTACTACTTTAGCGATTGCAAAACTACTTTTTGGCATATCAGCAACTTTATCACCATAATAATAATAATTTTTGCCTTTATCATCTCTGAAATCATAATCAATCTCTGATGTATTCAATATAGATATTGTATATTCTATATTTAAAGTTGATTGTTGAATAAGTTCACTATCTATTTCTACATTTACTCTTCCGTCTAATGCTTTTACATAAGGTAAAGGATTATCAGAAGCTTTTTCTATATCTTCCCAGTTATCCATAGTAGTTTCTCCTGGATTTTGTTTATATGGATTTCCACTTAATAACACTTGTCCATTTCCTAATGTTATTTTTAAATTAGAAATTCTCTTGTTTAGTTCATATTGTTGTCTTGGTCTCTCTACAATACCAAAGTCTTGGTATGGATTTACTGCATAAAATGTATCAACTAATTTAATTTTGTAGTTGTCATCTAGTACAAGTATTTTTCCATTTTCCATTTTATACTCATCTTTATAATCTGTATAGTCAACCTTTCTAGAATATCCAAGATTTTTAGCATTATATTCTACTCCAACTTCAAAGAATGCTGTATCTGCTGTCATTTCATCTTTAATTCCTTTTCCATAATTTCCATTATATATGTCACCAGTTTCATTTCTCTTACTCATGTCATCAACTGCAGATGAATATCTTACAAGACCATTTGTATCATTCTTTCCTACTCTTTCTGTACCTCTATCATATGTTAATATCCAACTTGGATCACGATCTCTTTCTCCATTCTCTCCAATACTTAATGCATTTTTAATTGTTGGAGATTTTATTACTGTAGATTTATAATCTCTAGTATTAATTGGTTGTAATGTTTCATCACCTTTTTTAACTGTTACTGTATCTTCTGCTCTTGTTGCACCATTTTCTTTTGTAATTGTATATTGTGTATCTTTGTCTAATATATAACATTTATCATCATAAGTATATCTTATTAAATATTTACCTGGTAAAACTCCAGTAAATGTATAATCACCTTTTTCATTTGTATATGTTACTGCTGATTCTGTTGTTGTTTTTAATTCTTTAGTATCTTTATCTAAATTTAATTTATATAATGTCGCAACTTTTGACTCGTCTGCAAGAGGATATTCTATTAACTCAACTTTTGCATTATATATTCTATTTTTGTCTTGTTCATTTAGTATACCATCTCCTAGTCTTTCTTTTCCAACATTAGTTTTACTATCAGTGTAATCTTCAAATACAGTTCCAGATAAACCTCTTGTAGGTTCTGCTTCTTCAATTCCTAATATCAATGATGGTGCATAATCTGTATCATCTTCATAAGATTCCATGTTTAGCTGTTTCTTTTCTATTTCATAATCTCTTCCATTTTCGCTACCTATTGTGGTTTTATTAACTTCATTTTGAGCAAATGCAAGTTCCATACTTCCTGGTCTAGAATCTTCATCTATAGCTGCATATGGGCTCCATCCATTAATTGTTTGTGTCATTGTTGAAAATTCTGTTATTTCTGTTACATTATCTAATGTTGTTTGTCTACTCATTAATGCTTTAACTGATTCTGTCTTTAATCTGAATTTTATAAATATATCAATACTTTCATTTGGACCAATTTTTGTATCCGTTCGTATACTTACACAACTAAAACCATCTTGATCACTATTTCCTTTTAAAGAAAGATTATCTAATCTCTCTCCATTTTTTTCTATCCAAACTTCAGTTCTTTCATATCTATTATCATAATAATTAGTTAATTCATTAGCTACTGAAGTTAAAGTTGAAGATTGGTTTTTAACCTTAATTTTATATGTTATATACATATTTACTAAATTATCACTACTATTTGTATCATTAAGTAATGCTAAATCTGATTCATATATTCTTCTTGTATACATATTCAAACCTTTATTACTATAACTATTAGCTCCATTTCCAAATTTAACTTCTACACCAAATCCATCTTTCGCTGAATCGTAATATTTGTCATTTTCGTTTTCGTTTTGATAATCACTTCTATTTGCATATGTATATGTATTTTGATAATCTTTTACTATCATATCTACTTGACTTATATCTGATGATATTGCTAAATCGGATTGTTCTCTTCGTTTCATTCCTAAGTTGACACCTGTTATAGATTCTTTACCTTTAAATTTAGCATTCCATGCCTCTTTCAAATTAAATCTTGATATTTGTGTTGAAGCTCTTACTTCGTAATTACCATCTCTATTTTCTACTTTTGCTACTTTTAATTTAGTTTTATTTTCATTGTATTCATAATTCCAATATTTACTATCATCATATTTTGATTCATGTTTTTCTTTATCCTGATTATATTCTAACTTATATCCCATTCTATTATCGCTTGTATATGAATTATTAAATGTAATTCTAGCAAAATCAGAATTTACACTATTTCTGTCAAATCTATCACGTCTACCACTTATTACCTCTGCACCTTTAGATGTATTATCATAATTATTGTTTAGATAATCTGTAATTGCCTTTACAGACGTAAATCTTAAACCATCATATTCAAATTCTATATAATATTTATCTAAATCATCTATTAATAAGTTACCATTTGATTCTGTAGTATAATCTTCTATCGTATAGATTTCTCCATTATTTTTTCTTGTTCCAAATCCATACCAACCTTTAGAATCTGTTACTGTTGAAGCTATTTGATTTCCATTTTTATATAAATATACATTTATTCCTTCTACTAATGCATCTGTTCCATTATCATATAAATCATTTATAGTATTATTCTTTGAATTTGATAATTCTTCCCATACATATCCTTCTAGACGTATATATTCTTGATGGTTTTTAGCTGTAATCTTAACTTGCATATTATTTTTTAAACTAAAATATCCATTTGTATCTAATGTATCACCTTTATACACTACTTTATAATTTCTATAATTATTTTTATCACTTAAATATCCATAATTATTATTAAAGATTTCCTCTAACTTATATTTTATTTGGTCTTCTCCATTAGTACTTGTTAATAAATTCTTAATATCAATTTCTCCATTAGAATCTGTTTCAAATACTGTTGCTTCATCTATATTTGACGTATAATCTATAACTTTATTAGCACTTATATTATCTGTATCTGTAACCTTAGCTGAACCAACAATTTTTGTTGCCCAGCCATCTGTTCCTGTTGTAATGTTATTACCGTCTGTTGCTTTTATTTTTACATAATTTCCGCTTCCAGCACTTGACCTTAATACAAATCGTACTCCTGAAAGTTTTTTGCTTTCATCCATATCATCAACTTTTGTAACCTTAAATTCTCCAGTATTCTTTTGATTTGTTGCTACAGCTGTTGCCGTACTTTTGCTTGGAGTAATTACTCCTCCTGTCGTTACATTGTCTCCTTCCCATGTAACTGTTGTTGAATTATAATATCCATAGTGCGGATTATATGTTTCTATTGCTGTATATGTTATATCCTTTCCATTATTCTTCTTTACAAGATTCTCTATTTTTATTTTTCCATACGAATCAGTAATAAATTTTGTCGCCTTTGTTATATCATCTACATAGTCCATTACTACTGTTTGATGTATATTAGATGAATCCAATATTTTTACTGTTCCACGAGCATTAGACATAAAGCCATCTGAACCAATATCTCCTGTTCCAAAACCTTTTATCCTTACATATTTATTTGTCACAGATGATTTTAATACAAACTCTACATTAGGTAATTTCTTTGATCTATCTGCACTATCAACTTTTTCAATATTTAATTCTGTTGTTTCTTTATTGTTCGGTATTTCCCAAAGATTTATACTTTTCTCCTTAGAATTAAGAGCATAATTAGGATCAGGATCACTCCAAGGATCTACTTGTAATTCCATGTAACGTTCTTCTGCATACTTCCAATATTCGTCTGTCTTGTAATCCAAGAAATCATCTTTCTCATTTGGATGTATACCTAAATACTCTTTTACCGTTATATCGTTGATTACTACTGGTTGAGTATATCCATAATTATAATTATCCGTTTCTATTAACTGATAATTATAGTTATCTGAATATACTGGTATATTATATATCTTTATCATTCCTGAATCAGGTGTTATCAAGTGTGTTGATTGACCATATCCACTGTTAAACAGTACCAGATACTCTACTCCTTCAACCGGATTTCCATTCAAATCATAGCTATCACTTCCCCAATCTCCATTTTTGTTATATGTTGATTTGTTTGGTATTTCTGTTCCCCAAATTTTTGCATTTACTATTCTTTCAGTAGACTCGTTATTCACAACTCCCGGATACTTAGTAGCATATGTTGTTGCTGTTGTAAATTCTATTGTATTAACAATAAAATTATTAAGTCTTTCATATTTAAATTCTTTATTCTTAACTTTACTTACTTTATATATTGTCAATCCTTTTTGTGTGTTTCCTTTGAATAAACTCGATTTATTACCAATTAACTTAAATCTAGCATTTCCTAACGGTTCATTTTGCTTACCTACTTTTTTTATTATTATATCTCCAGTAATCCTAATATTCTTATTTATAACTTCCACACTTGATTGTATCTTAACCTCTTCCTTATTCTCTTCAATAACATCACGTGTTATTCCCATAGGTTGTGTATTATAACCAGAACACCAACCATCACCTGCTCTAGCTTTTGTCGTATAAATATATGTATATCTTTTAACAACTTTTGCAGTAGTTGTTCTTGTTGACTGGCCAAATATTGTGAGTCCTTTTATTACAACTGGTTTTTGATTTTTTCTTATAAATAAATAGAAAGGTTTATTCCATTTTGGAGCAACTCTCTTATCCATAGAACCACTAAGAAATATATTTTTATTACCCTTACTTTTATATCCTTCTATAATCTGATTTTGTGTAGTTTCATTAGAATCTGTATAAACTATTTCAGCAGACATTGTTGCATCCTCTTCATCACTTTCTACAATGAATGGACCAATACTATAATAATCAAGATTTGAGCCAAAACTTACAGTTAGTACTCTAGGCTCTGTTTCTACTTTTTTTAACTTTAACTTCTTTGGACCTGATGCTGTTTCTACTGTGCTAATTACAGTTCCACCAATTCTTTTTGAATACGTAGCATCATGGAGCTCACTACAAAACCTCCAACCAGTTTGCTGACACCAGAAATAATGACCCATACCATCAGTTGATTCATTCCATCCAGTTGATTCTAATCCACTTAATGCAAAACCGTCATACTTCAAACCAGCAGCCTCAAGTTCTTTTTGTTGTTCTTCTGTCATACCAAAAACCTTTTGTGTATTTCCAACTAAGCATAATGAAAATATAGCAACAAAAAGTGCACTTTTCAACAACTTTTTATTTTTCCATACCAACAAAAATATTATAGCTAATATAACAATAGCACCAACAGTCATTCCTAACCACCTCATTAAACCTGTAGATACACCAATAATTACATCAGCTTTTGAAGAATCATTATCAGAATTTCCATCTTCTACTGCTTTATCATTACTGCTTATTCCAATTTGCGCTGTATTTGTAACTGTACCAACATTACTACTATTAACAGATTTTGTTAGCACTAAATTCACTTCTTTACTCTCACCAGCACCTATTGTTTGCCCTGATAAACTATTAGTATATAGGTTACCATTATTCTCATACCAGTTACTATTCAACTCTGATTTAAATTTCAATCCATCTGGTAATTTATCAACAATTTGAGCAACTTTTCCTGCAATTTGACCTTTATTTGTAACAACCATCTTATATTCTATTATAACTGTTGCTCCATTTATTTTTTTAGAATGTATTTCTACTTTTGCAAATTGTTTATTATTATATTCATATGTTTTTGTTTTTCCATCATTTGTTTGAACTGTTATTTTACTTATATATTTTTGTATTTCTATATCAAAGTTTTTATTTTCAATTAAACCAATATCTATATTAGTCAAATTAGAATTAGCTGTTAATGTATCTGTCAAACCTGCTGTAACTTGATTTCCATTTATCTCTACAGTTTTTGCTATTACATCACAATTCTTACTCTCAATTACATCTTCTTTTTTATACTCTGTTAATGAATATTTATCTGTATCATATAAAAATACTACAATATACTGACCACTATCAACATTTTCAAATTCATACTCTCCATTTTCATCGGTTTTTACTTCTTTTATTTTTCCATCTTCTTTTATAAATACATTATTTTTATAATCATATAACATAACAGTCATGTCACTATATATAGGTTCATCTGTTGACCTTTTTCCATCTTCATTTTCATCTAACCATGCAATTCCAGATATTGATACCTTTTTAGTTGATGGTGTATCTGGTTCTGTATCATCCGGATTATCTGGATTACTTGGATTATCCGGATTGCTTGGATTATCTGGGTTGCTTGGATTATCTGGGTTGCTTGGAGTGTCTGGATTGCTTGGGTTATCCGGTTTGCTTGGGTTATCTGGTTCATCATCTTCATCATCATATTCTACTAAAGTACTATCTACACTAGCTGTTTTATTTTTTATATAATCACCAGTTACTTTTATTGTATTAGTAATATCTTTATTCTCATAAATACTGCCAGCTTTTGCCTTTATTATTATTGTTACTGTTTTTCCTTCAGGAATTGATAAATCTATATTCAAATTTGGAGCATCTTCGTAATCATATCCATCTGGAATAATTAAGCTCGTCAAATCCTCTGTTTCCTCTTCTTCTGTATATGTTTCTACCTCTCTCATCAGCTGTGGATAATTTTCATCTGGAACCTTCTCTCTATTTATCGTAAATTTATTATATGTAGCACTAATAGGTTTTAATTCTCTTGGTATAACATCTTGTACTTTTACAAGTGTATATGTAGCAATTCCTCCATATGTTTTTCCAACATTTTTTATATTAACTGTATAAGTTATTTCATCACTATAATTTAGTTTTTGTTTATCAGCTGTCATTGTGACTTCAACGCCCTCAATATATCCTGTCATTCTTGTCTCATTCGAACTATATAAAATATTATTACAAGAAACAACACTGTTTCCATTCATTTCATATTCATATCCTTGGCTTTCATCATAATTTTCAATTTCACCATCTATAAAGTAATCTTTGGCACCTTTTACATAAACACCATTTTCATTAACTTCTGCAACTTCTAATGAATCTATTGTATATGTCCAAACATTTCCACTAATATTTGTTATTTCTTCAGCAATACCATCTCCATCAGTATCTCCTATTTGAACTTCTTGAATATTATATATTGAAGATGCTTCAAATGTTATTTTTACATCTTTTAATTCTTTATTTGTCAAATTTTTTACACTAAGCACATAACTCCAGTTTCTTCTAGAACTTCCAATTAAACACTTTAACTCTACACTTACTTCAGCCTGTTTTACTGTATTCTGTACATTAAACTGAGCAAAACTATTTCCATCAACTTGTAAATCATAATTTATATTAGATTGTTTTTCTTGTACATCATCTGGTAAATCATTAACTTTCAATTCTATAAAATCTGTCTTAGTTTCGCCAGAATTTACATCAAAATCTAATTTAACTTGTTTCTCTGTTTGATTTATATATGCATATTGATTATCATATGAATAATAACCTTTATTTTCATTTTTTACATATCCACCTTGATGTAATTTAACATAAGTCATCTCATCTGGAACATTAACAACAAAAGAAACTTTTTTAGCTGTACTATTAGTATTAGTAACTTTAACCTCATGTTTTATAATCTGTTCCTCATAAACCGTACCATTATTAGAAATAGCAACACTTCCAACTTTCTCAATAACTTCTACTTTTATTCCATTTTGTTCAAAAACAGCTGTACTTCCATCTTGTCCATAATTTGCTGTATTTCCAGTAGTCGTTGATGATGAATATATAATTGGAATAGCGTCAACAACTTTATTTAAAAGAGTAACTTCCATATCTTTATTTTCTGTAGTATTAGTCAATTCATTTGAATATGTAAATTTCATTACACTAGTTTTAGTTGTTAATTTTCTTGTAACATTTATTGTTAAAGGAATTTTAATTTCAGTTCCATTAACAACAGAAGAATTTTCATACGATGTTTGACATCCTTGTAATTGTATAGTAACAATTTTATTTCCATTAGAATTTGTACTTACTTTTGATGAAGTAATTGTAAAAACATTATTATCATACATAATTTCTGGTGTACCAATAGTAACATTTTGTATTTCTTCTGGCATTTCTACAGTTAAAGTAGGATTTTTAAACAAACTATATTTAGGACTATTTGTATTTAAAGTTACAGTAAGAGTCACATCATTTTTAGTATTATTAACTAACTTACTATTACTTAATTTTGTATCAATATTAGAAACTGCTTCTTTTATATATGCATTACTTTTTCCCTGACGTTCATATTTTACCAAATCAGTTGTTTCTGTTACTTTTTCTTCTTGATTTTCATTTTCAGTATTATCTTCATTTTTAGATTCAGTTGTATCTGTCGTTGTTTCTTCATTATTCTCTTTATCATCTTTATTATCAGACTCAGTTATAATTGTATTTATTCCTTTAATAGAAACTTGTGTAGAAACTATACCATCAGTTATTTGTGCTGTAGGCTCTATAACCCTTGAACTATTAACCTCAATAATTCCCTCTTTAGCCAAATTCTTTAATTGAAGTATTAAATTTTGTGTTTTATTTTCATAAGTAACTTTTACTTTTCCATTTTCATCTGTCTCAGTATCCTTATTTACTGTTTTTAAAACATTTCCATTTTCATCTAATATATCAATACTTCCATTTTCACCAAGTAAATACATTACTTGATTTTTATCAATACTTGATTCCATATATAATGATGTTTCAGAAAATTCTCTTACCTCAATTTTTTGAGCTATATCTTTATTGCTTACCATTATCTTCAACTTTTCATTATACTTTGTTTCATAATTATTATTAGGGTCTAAAGAATTAGCAACCATATAACCATTATATATATTTTGTACTTGATGTTCTGTTGATATAACTCCATTAACATTATCTTTTAAAGTATAACTTTTTTCTTCCCTTGTAGCAACTCTTGTTGATTCTTCATCCTTAAGAATTTCTTCTATATTAGCCTTAATATCAAAACTTCTTTCTTCATTATTAATATAGCAATCACTTTTATAGATACAAATTACTTCATACTCATCTCTTGCATTTGGATTATTTTCAGTATAATCATTATTTTCTGATGTAATCTCAAGAATTCCAGTACTTGAATGATATTCATAACTTGCTTCATTTCCACCATTTGTTGCTTGTGTTGATTTTGTTATAACTTCAACTCTTGTTGGTTTATAATCGCCCATCCAAGGTAATTCTACATTAGTACTAGTTTTTTGTATAGGCTTATATTCAACCCCTTCAGCAAATTGAATTCCTGTTTTTAGATTAAACTGTACAAGAACCCCTTTACTTCCAGTATCACTATTTTCTGTAGTAGTATCAAAATTTTCATATTTAGTTAAATTAATATCTGCCAATGTTTTTATTTTCTCTTCTTGCTCCGCCTCCAAATTTGTTTGAACTGCATCAACCGCTTCAGAAACTATAAGCATTATTGAACTATTAAGTAATAAAATCATTAGCGTAAAAATACAACACAATTTTTTCTTCATCATTCTTTTCCTCCATTTTTGCTTATACTATAATTATATAATAAAATCTTTTAGCCTTTAAGTCAATCACCTCTGAACTGTCAATTATTTGTAACATTTCCTTTGCACTTACGGATTTTCTTTTTTTTTGGAATTATTTCATTTCTATTACATTTATTTTTCTTTTTTGTTACAAAACACATCAAAATTCGTGTTTTTTCTTAGGGAAAAGCGTTAAAATCGTCTCTTGTTGTCACCTTTGGGACCGGGTATTTTCGGGGTAATTTTTTCATAAAACCTTAAAAAGACCAGGTATTCGCTGTGCATACTGCACCGAAAATACCCGGTCCCAAAAGTCCCAAAGTCCCAATATTTATTTACTTATTCATGAACTTTTTTCTTATTAAAACTATTCCACCTGCTATAACAATTAAACCTACTACAGCTGTTATTATATATATAGTTGTATAATTTAATATACCAGTTGGTTGAGTTACTATAACTCTAACTCTATCATCATCTTGTTCATGTTCACTTCCTAAAGTTGGTATATAATTACCTGGTTGATATTCCTTAGAAATTTGTTTTCTATCATCATTTACACTCTTTATTGTTCTTCCTGTTTTACCATTTAATGCTACTATTTCTACATGATTATCATATATTGGATTTTCTTCTTGATTTGCTAATACCTTACTTACATATACTACACTTGTTTTTGTCTCACCTGGTAATACATTTGCAAATGTATTTGTTGCAATACATTGTAATTCTCTATTTTGAATAATTTCATATGTCTTGTCCTCTGTATCACTTTCATTTTTATATGATATATATCCATTGTCTTTCAAATAATCTTTATTAATTTCTACATCTTTATCAACTTTAAACCAATCCTTGTTATTTAATCCGTCTGTAGTATCTTTAAAGTCTTCACCTGAATCACATACAAGACTTGGATTCATATAGTCTACAACTAAATCAGCTAATCCCATTACATTTAGTCCTTCGCTATTTCCATAATAATAATATTTAGAATCCTCAGCATATTCATAATCTTTTTCACTATTATTTGTTAATATTATAGAATACCATATTTCTAATCTTGAACCTTGTATTAACTCTTGATCCATCTCTATTGTTAATACTCTATCTAATGGTGAACTTTTAGCAATATCATCTTTACTAAATCCTATTGCCTTAACATAGTTTAATTTCTCTGATCTTGGATCTCCCTCAAATAATATTTGTCCATTTCCTAATGTTAGTTTTATTTTTGATATTGTTTTATTTACTACTACGTCTTCTCTTGCTCTTTCTATTATACCAAAATCAAATACTGACCAATCACTTTGGAAATCACCACCATTGTTATCAACTTTTGCTGTCTGTGATTGTGTATATTCAATTTGTACTTTAAATTTCTTACTATATGCTGACATATTTTCTTCATTACTATAATTTGAATATTTTAATGTTTCTTGTGATAGTCTTTGTTCTAAGTCATCTACTGCTATTGACGCATCTACAGATTCATTCATACTTAAATGCCATTTATCATTATCTTTTCCTTGCATAACTTCTTTTACTGATGTATCTGTAATTATTGTAGATTTATAATTTCTAGCATTTATAAATGAATTTCCTCCATCTATTGTTGTTTTACCTATTGCTGTTCCATCTCCATCTACACCTTTATCCGCATTTCCATAAGTATATTTTATAATATAATTATTTACCACTACACCACAATTTTCTGCATCTCCAAATGAATAATTACCATTTGCATCTGTATATGTTACAGCCAATTTTCTATTTGCCCCAGTTTCAGTAGAAGCATCTTTATAATATAAATATGCTGGTTCTCCTGTATCTGCCTCAATTAATTCAACTCTAACATTTTCTACACCTTTTTCATTTTCTTCTTTTTGACCATTTCCTAATCTTTCATTTTTATTTTTACTTTCTGTTGTTTGAGTATCTTCATATACTATTCCTGTCATTGTCTTATAATTAGGATCTTTTACCAATAAGAATGATGGTGCTTTATCTGTATCATCTTCATATGTAGATTCATTTTGTGGAATTGCAGAACCTGGTGTTGAATCTATATCTAATCCCGCATATTGTTTACCAACTTTTCCTTTTGTTTCTGCACTTTCTCTTTCTGCACAAATTGTATTAGTTCCATAATATGTTGTAAATGATACTATTTCTGAAAAATCATTTAGTGTTGGATTATTATTTAAAATTCCATGTATTGCTTCTTGACTTACTTCAAACTCTAATTTTATTGTATCAGAATTTGCTCCCGGTTGTAATAATGTACCACTTAATGACGTATTATATGCCACTTTATATCCATTATTTGTCTCTGTTGTATCTTGCCATCCAGCTGATGTTGAAGTACCTGCCCCTGTATATATTGTATATTTACTGTCATAATAATTTACAATATTATTAATCTTCATTTGTAATGTATTTGATTGATTTGTTACTCTTAAATTATATGTTACATATACTTTTAAATCATCACTATTGTTGTAATTTACATATGCTACATCTGATGGATTTACAGGTCTTGTATAAACATCTTGTAAATATTTATTTCCAAATTTTACTTTATAATCAAATAATGTTGAATCATTTTGTATTCCTCTATTTCCATATACATATGTATATTCTTGATTCTTCATAACAACTCTAACTTTTTCAATATCAGATGTTATTGCTGCATCAGGTTGTTCTCTTCTTACTAATCCTAGATTCATGTTTTGTATATTCCATACATATACTTTTTCTTCGCTCTTTCTACAATCTCTATATGTAGGTCCATCTATTTCCTTAGCAGAATAATAATGTGATTCACTACCTGTAGCAGTATTAATTGCATCTCCTATAATTTCTTTTTTCTTCTGTTCCATTGATAATTTATAATCTGTTGACCATTGTCCATAAGGGTCATGTATATCAACTTTACCATTACAATATATTTTTATATAAGAATCACCTATTGTTTCTTTATATACAACATGAGGTCCCTCTCCAACTTGGCAGTGATCTGTACAGAATGTATCTTTTTCTGTCCAGCCATCGATTGATTCTGTTGTTTTCAACAATTTTCTAATAATATTTTTAGTTGACGCAGATACTGCTAATTCTGATGTATAATTTGCATCTGAAATTTTTGTATTTGGTAAATCAGATATTATTGCTTTATTATCATCATAAACGGCCTTATTCTCAACTCTATCAAATTTGTTATCTAATGCTGTTCTTGAATTATCACTTTCTTTTCCCTTTGAAGTATCACTACTTGAAAGATTTCCGTTATATGCTACTGTTGTATATTTTAAACCATTATATTCAAATTCTATATAAGAATTATTTATTTTATCATATTTTTTCTTATCTTTTATTTCATATGGATGATTATATAATGCTAAAGTAGTAGAAAACTTGTATGAACCATTTCTATCTGTCACTGTAGAATCAATTTCTGAACCATCCTTAGCTCTCCAATGTACCTTAATTCCCTCTACTCTTTTATCATTTCCACCACTTTCGCCTTGTTCATTTTTATCATATTTACTATTCACTTCATTATTTTTTGAATTTGCAATATCTTCCCAAACATATCCACTAATATTTACATATCCAGTAACCTCTGTTTGTTTTGGTTCAGGCTCTGGTTCATCTGGCGGTGTTGGTGGTACATCTGGTGGTGTTGATTTCACTTCAACCAAAATCAATTCCTGTGGATTAGTAGCTGATGTAGAATAAAGTAAATATATTCTTACTTCATAATCTACACTTTGTGAATCAGCTCTTGCTTTATCTATTAAATATTGTGTACTTGGTTGTTCTGCAAATATGTTGTAATTAGCACTATCTGAACTAAATCCATATTGACCACCTACACTTCCAACCCATTTATTCCAAAAACCATATAATGCTCTTTGTGCTTCATTATAAGTACCTGTTATTCCATATCCTCTAGTTAAATTACCTCCTAGAATTGATGCGATTACTGCATTTTCTGGACTTTTTCTTTCTAGCTCTTTACCACTTGCTGTAATTCCTTGTGCATGATTTCCTTTTATATCTACATATGCTATTGCATTAAATGTACATACTCCATCAAATCTTTTGCTATGTGCCACACAATAAACATTATCAGATGCTTCCATATCTCCTAATGAAAGATTAATCGAACCACCTAATGAAATTGATTGTGTTACAGCCGATGCTTTTGTAGACATGCATAATATAAGTCCTAATGTAAAAAATATGGTTGTTAATATAATTTTTCTCATTCTGTTCATAGGATTACCTCCTTTTTCTCTTTATTCTTATTATCTTATTTTTTATCATTAGTCTAATTGCTATTATAATTAGTCCTGTATTTATTATTGCTAATATTACATATGCAATTATTGTTCCACCTGTTGATATACCTATAATAACATCTGCTGAACCCCTGTCATTTTCTCCAGATATATTATTATTAGGAGTTGAGTTTATGTCTGAAACTCCATATTCATTATAATCTTCTACAATTTCTGCTCTATTATTAACAACACCTGTATTTTCATTTGTCATAGTTTTTGTTAATACTAATTTAACTTCTTTTTCCTCTCCTGGATTAATTGCTTCATTAGCAAATTTCTTAGTATATAATTGATTTCCAGATAAATACCAATCAGGATTTAGTTCTGAACTAAATGTCAATCCATTTGATATATAATCTACAATATTGTTTGCATATCCTGTTATCTCACCATTATTTTTAACTTTAATTGTGTATTCTAATACAACAACAGAACCAGCAATTTGTTTTCTATGTATTTCTACTTTTTCAAATGTAGAATTATTATAATCATATGTTTTTGTTCCATTACTATTTTGTATTGATATTTTACTAATGTATTTATCTAATTGTAAGTCAAAAATTAATTTTTCCTTTAACCCTATATTTACATTAGAAACATTATCATCTAAATCTATTGTATCAGTTACAGCATAAGCTTTATCTGCACCATTTATTGTGATATTTTTAAATACAGCTTTTGAATTTAAACTATCATCAATTCCATCTTTCATGTAATATGTTGGTTCATACTCATTTGTATCATATTCAAACAAAACAATATATTCTCCATTTGGAATTTTAGTAAATGTATATTCTCCATTTTCATTTGTTGTTGTTTCTACTATATCTCCATTTTCATTTTTTAAATAGTCATTTTTATTAATGTCATATATTTTTACTTTTATATCACTTAATACTGGCTCATCACTATCTTTTGCTCCATTTAAATTTTTATCTAGCCATGCTTTACCACTTATTACATTTTTAATATTTTCTGAAGTAACTTTTAGTATATGTGTTACTTCTTCTGATGTTGCTTTAGTCATTTGATTTATTTTAGCCTCTGCCTTATTAGTTATTGTTTTTGCATCAATATCTTCAGTTATATTTTTTACTATTGCAATAATTTTTATTGTAGCTTTATCTCCAGCTCCAACAGTTACAACATATGAAACATTATTTGATATATTTGCAACATATGTAGAAGTCTCTGCAGTTTCAGTTGTTTGAGATTTAAGCTCTCCATTTACATATATTGCTTGTACCTCTAAATATTCCGGTATATTATCAGCAACTTCTATATTTTCTTTAATATTGCCTGTATTGGTTACATCTATATTATATTCTACAAAATCGCCTTCTCTTATATATGCTTTATCTTGAGGACTTGTTAAAGCTATTTTCGCATCTATTTTTTGTAAGTTTTCTTCCAATTTATTTGATCTATATGTATCTCCATTAGAATCTTTTACAACTGCAGTTGCAGTAACTTGATCTGCATTTTCCACAGTATCTCCTTCTAATTTAAACCATACATTTCCTTTTGCAGAAATTTTATCTATACTTATTTTTTCTGGTATTTCATCTTTCATTAAATATAAGCCACTACCATTTGACAAACAAGATATTTTAAAATTATTACTTATTAATTGTAATTCTAAATTTGATATATCTTGATCTGTTAAATTTTCTACAAATATCATATATTCCATAGTTCCACCAGAAATAAGAACATTGCTTTCTTCTACTAACTTTTTAATTGTTACTCTTATATTTGATTTTACTATTTTATTTGTTAATTCTCCACTTTCTTTGCTATCACCCTCATATGTTGCAGTTGTTTTATTTATTATTTGTTTTTCTGCTGTCAAATCAGATTTAACTCTTACTTCATATGTTTTTGTATAAGTAGCTCCTGCTCCTAGTGATGGTATCACTTCTTTTACTTCTTTTATATCTGCATTTTCAGTATAATATGATATTCCAGAATGTTGATAATTTGCTTCTGGTGTTACATATACTGTTCCATCTGGTACATTTGATTTTAATTCTATATTTTTAAGTTCTTGTGCACCATTGTTCTTTACAGACATTGTATATTTTATTACTTCTCCTGCCTTTATTGTATCTCCATTATTTATAGTATCATTTCCAACTTGTGCTGTTATATTTGTATCTAATTTTAATTCTGTTGGTGTTGCAAAACCTATAGCAGAAGATTTTGTTGTTATATTCTTATTAGATTCAGTATCATATATAACATCATATTCTGTATATGACATTTCATCTTTTTGAATAGGATTTGGTAATTGTACAGTATATGTTGCTGTATAATTAGTTTCTGTATCTAATGTATCTAAAACAATCAAAAATACTTTTGAATTAGGTGTCAATGTTGTTGTCCATCCATTTGCTGAATCACTTAAATCAGTTCCAGCATTTGAATTTTCACTATAATATATAGTAGAATTTTGTGCTGATATATTTTTTAATGTTGTTTCTAAAGTATTAGTTGTTTCTTCAGCTGTTGTTTTATTTCCGCTTGTTGGTAATTTTCCAAATATTCTTACGTTTTTAGCATTTTCTCCTGTATTATTTACTAATGCTATATTCATATTTATATCTTTTCCTGCATCTTCATTTTGTATTTGAACTAATTGTTTTTCTTCATTTATTCCTTTTATTCCAGTTACATTATATGTACTTGCATTATTCATTGTAACTAATCCACTTGGTGCAGATATTTCAATATTTTTTTCAATCACACCAGCACCTGTTGTTCCTCCATCATATTGTATTGCATTTTCGTTTGTATATGTCATTACAAATTTATCTGTCTTACTTGGTGCTAATTTTGATAATGTAATATCTAAATTAAGTTGTAAATATAATTGTGTTGCAGATGTTTCTGGATGTGATTTTTGTTCTCCATTTAATTTCATTTCTATAGTTTTGTTTGTTTTATCATAAGTTGGACTTACTGTAAAATCATCTGCATATAATGATTTTGCTTCATTAACTTTTATACTTTCTACTGATGATGGTAATTGTATTTTTATTGTCGGATTTTTATATAAATCATATTGTACTCCGTCAGTAACTAATTTAACACCTAATGTAACATCTTTATTTGTTGTCATTGTTGACAAAGCATTTTTGTTGGCTATAAACTCTGCTTTTGAAACAGTATCTTTTACTTCTAAGCTAGATTCACTAGAATTTTCTGCAATTTCTTTTTCTACATTATCTACATCAGCTGTTCCCTGTACTGTATTTTTAGTTTTTAATGTTTTTACCATATTTAATTCTTGTTGTTCATATGAATTTTCTGTTACAACCTTTGTATTATTAATTTCTAATATTCCTGCTTTTTCTGGTTTACTTGTTTCAAGTTTTAATTCATTACTTGGATTTTGGTAATTTATTAAAACATCTCCATTTTTATCTGCCTCAGAATCCTTATTTATTAAAGCTGTTGTGCTTCCACTTTTTATTGAAACACTTCCATCTTGTCCTAAAATTTCTAACATTTTTTCTTTATTAATTTTTGTTGAAACATATTTTGTATTTACTGTTAATTCATTTGTTTCTGTTGTTAATACATCTGGTGTTTCAGTTACCATTACCTTTTCTGGTATATCTGCATTAGTTAAACTTAATATGGTTTTTGTATTATATTGAGCACTAACATTTGATGATATTTGTCCTTTATATATTCCAGATGAACTTATTTCTGAGTCTGTTGTAATTATTCCATTTAATTCCTGATTTTCAATTTCCTTTGTATTTGTAGTTGTATATTTTTTATCAGAATTATATACAGTTATTTCAGAATTTGAAGTAATATTTACTTTACTTGTATCTACACTTTCATCATATATAAATGTTACTACCACTTTATCATAAGAATTCTTATTCCATTTTATTTCATCATCTTCATTTTTTAATGTTATTGTAACTTTTCCATTTTCATTTTTCCAATCTTCTTCTTTTAATTCTGATTTTGCATTTGTTGCCATTGTCCCTAATGAAACAACCTCAACTTTTTCTGGTTTTTTATCTCCAAAAACTGGAACATCAACATTTATTGTAGTCTGTTTTATTGGATATTGATTATCAGATAATCTTGATTTTGCCAATATTTGTAACATTCTTTTATTAGTTCCATTTATAGAAAATATTTTATTTGTTATAATATCTGTTTCTAATTCTGCTGAAGCACTTTCATCTGGTTGTAAATTTAATGTAACATTTTTTACAGCTTCTATTTTTAAACCTTTATATGATGTTTCCATATATGTACCTGTTAATTTTAATCCAGATTCTTTTGCTAACATATCTTGAGTTAATGTATCATTAATTGATTGTTCTATATCTAACTCAATAACTGCTGTTGTTCCTGCATTAATTTGTTTTAATGTTACTTTGTTTCCATCAATACTTGCAATTAAATTTGATAATATTGTATTTTTAATTGTAAAATTACTATTTTGTAACTCTAACACTGTATTAGTTAAATATCCATCATTCTTTACTGTAATCTCAGCATATAGCTTTAATTTTTCAGTTTTTATACTTGTTTGAAAAGAATCTACTTTCTCTCCTTTTGCATTTTTAAAGTACGTAGAAAACTCAATATTTTTGTTATTTGTTATAGTATTTAAATTTGAATTACTTGATTCTACCGCATAGCTTATTATATTTGAACCTAGTAAAAAGAAATCAGTTGAAATTATCATTAGTATCATTAGTACTGCTACTATTTTTTTCATCATTTTCTTCTCCTTCCATTTTTATATTATTGTCCAGTTCCTACATGTACTATTCTTTGCATTGCATTATATGTATCCCTTGATAATAGTGTTGTTGAAACAATCTGGCCATTTAATTTTGTTACTTTATATGCTTCTACTTTTCTTCCGTTACTTCCTGCTTGAATTATCTTTTGTTGACCTGCTTTTAAACTTGAATCTTGAACATATTGTGTTGTAAATGGTATTGTTGCTACTTTTTTTGTTTCTATTGATATGTCATATTCAACTTCTTCTTTTATTCCCCATACTTGAACAGTAGCAACTCCACCTTCTACAGTTGCTACAATTCTAACCGGATTTTTTCTTGAGTTAACAAACTTAAAGTCTTGTGACCCCCATACTACTGTTGCATCTTTACCTGCTGGTACATATGATGTTACAAACTGATGATTTCTTCTTGTTGTTATATTTAAATTTGCCATTACCACCGCATCATATAATGTTGATGATATTTGACAAATACCACCTCCTAATCCATCTACTACTTTCCCGCTTGAAAATGTTGCAGCCATTTTATATCCTGCATTTATTGTTCTTTCTCCTACAACTTTGTTATAAGAAAACTCTTCATTTGGAAGCAATACAGTTCCATTTATCTTATTTGCAGCTAATCTCAAATTTGTTGTTCTATTTGCATTACTAGCTTGGTAATTAGTTGAAAATGTTGCTAATAAATCAGGAAAAGCTTCTGTTCCTATTTGTTTAACCGTTTTTGTTGGTTTAGTTATATTTAAAAGAATTTCATATTCTTTCTTTTGTTCAGCCAACATAGATTTTGCAGTTTCTACATCAAAATCAATTCCTTCCTCTTCTGGATATATTGTAAATGGGTCTTTTGTATAATAAGCATCTTTTACTTCTTTATAAACTTCTTGATGTATTTTTTCTATATCTATTTTTTCAGGAGTATCTTTAATCATTGGTATATCTATTTTTTGTTCATCATTTGTATTTGCATCTAAAATTTTATATATATCTTCTAGTAACTGTTTTTCGTCAACTTTAAAACCTTCTTTACCTGATGTTATGATTAACTTAGAATTTTCTTTTTCAACATAATAACTTGATTGAACTACAGCGTCATCAATACTATTATTTATATTTTGAGAAATCTGTGCAATCATATCTTCATCTATTGTTACTTTTATTTCTATATTTTTTCCTGTATGCCAAGTATTTAATATCTCCAAGTTATCTTGAAATATATTTCCTGCTCTTCCTATATCATAAGCTTGATTTACAGCATTCTCTATTTGATATTTTACTTCTAATGCTTCATATGTAATAGATGTTTCATAATCTCCATGTGTTAAATATATATTTTTATCTGCTTTTGTTTCATATACACTTTTTAATTTTTCTATTGCCTCTTCTTTTGTAAGTTCTGACACATCCATTTGTCCTATTGTTATTCCCTTTATTAATTTAGAACTTTTTAAATTTGCTATAGCAAATCCTGTAGAAAGTAATGCAATTATTATTACAACTAATGCTATTAATACTAAAATAATTATTCCTACTCTTGAATTATTGCTTTTAGGTATTTTTAAATCCACAATCTCTTGCTCATTTTCTTCTTTGTGTTTTTTCTTCTCTTTCTGCTCTTGTTGTTTAAAAACTGCCTCTTTATTTTCTTTTTTATCTTTACTCTCAGGATTTTCCAACAGCTGAACCGCCGTATTTTGATTTTTAATTTCTTCGTTCTTTTTATTTTCCATAATTTTACTCCTCTTACTCCTTATTATATAATACCACAATTTTGCATTTTTGACAATTTTTTTAATGAAATTTCTTCAATAAAATACAGGTTTTTTTAAGTTTTTCATCATATATCAAAAAAAATCATTTTTTTTAGAAAAAATACTTGAATATTGCAAAAAATAATATTATAATAAATCCAACAAAAGATGAAGGAGTTTTAGAAATGGAATTAACAAAAAATATATTTTTTAACACTGACAAACTAGTTGAAAATAGTAAAGTAAAAATTTCATATACAGGAACACTTTTTCAAAACTCATCTGAAGAAGTATTTTTTCATTATGGATTCGGATGTAATTGGGATTGTGTAAAAGATATAAAAATGGAAAAAACAGAACTAGGTTTCCAAACAGAAGTCGAGCTTTGCAGTTGTGAAACATTTAATTTTTGTTTCTTTAACGAAAAAGGAGAATGGGACAATAACTGTGGAAACAATTATATATTCCCTATAGAAAAATCAGTTGAACTAGTCGTTTTAGAAGACGAACCAGTTTCTTTAGGTCATGCAAGAAAATTAAGAAAATCATATATCTGGAGTAAAAAATTACGTTTAGCCGTATACAAGATTATCACATACTTGCCAAAATTAATATCTGGAAATTACAGAAAAAAAGCATCAGACAATAATAACTAATAAAAACTGCACCTTTGGGACCCGGTCCCAGAGGTGCAATTTTTATTTTTTACATATCTGGAATTGTCACCTCTGGGACCGGGTATTTTCGGTGCAAAAAATCATATAACCCATCCTCCATTAATTGAAATAATTTGTCCAGTAACATATTCATTTTCTATAAGCCATTCAGCACAATTTGCTATATCTATTGTATTGCCTATCTTTCCTAATGGAATCTCATCTTTTATATTTTCTAAATCCTCTTGTGTTAAATTTTTATTCATATCTGTATCTATAATTCCTGGTGCAATAGAATTAACTCTTATATTTGATGGACCAAGCTCTTTAGCCAATGATTTTGTCATTCCATCAATTCCGGCTTTTGTTGCAGAATATAATGTTTCACACGATGCACCCACAAGACCCCATATTGATGAAATATTTATTATACAACCATTTTTATTATGTATCATATTAGGCAAAACTTCTTGTGTTACACAAAATACTGAATATAAATTTATATTTATAATCTTATTCCAATCCTCATCAGTTATATCTGTAAATAACTTACTTTCTGCTATTCCAGCATTATTTATAAGCACGTCAATTTTTCCATATTTTTCAAATACATCCTGTACCATTTTATGAACTTCTTCTCTTTTTGATACATCTGCTCTATATATTTTTATATTACTATTTTCATTTTGTAGACTTTGAGCTTCTATCTCTGATTTATTATAATTTGCTATTACTATATTTCCTTTTGGGGCAAGTCTTTTTGCTATTTCTCTTCCTATTCCCCTTGAAGCACCTGTTATTAATATTACCATTTTTTTCCTCCTTTTAAAATTGAAATTTCACCTTTGGGACCCGGTCCCAGAAGTGCAAAAATGTAAAATTCACATCCAAAATTTCACTTTTGGGACTTCTGGGACCGGGTATTTTAGGTGCATTTATTTTACATCATATAAAAAAAAATAGCAAGATTTCTCTTGCTATCTTCACTTGATTTATTATTTAGAAGCATATTTCTTTGCTATTGAAGCCAAATCAATTATATTTATTTTTCCATCTACATTAACATCTATTGCTGTTTTTTCTATTTCTGATACATCAGTTATTTTTCCTGCTCCTATTTTTGATATTCTTGCTAATTCTACTAGACTTATATTTCCATCTCCATTTAGGTCTCCCATTACTACTATTGTATAACTATTGTTTCCTACTGTTAATACTTGTCCTGTTTTCATTATACTTGTACTATCTAATACTTTACTTCCTTCTTTTATTGTATACGTCATATTTGTTTGTATATTTTTTATAAATTCACTGTATTTTGTATTTGGCTCAATTTTTACTATATATTTGTCTTTTATTTTATATTGTGTTAAATTAAAATACTCTTCTGTTGGCTTTTCTGTATTTATATTTGTTATTTTTACATTTACTACAGATGTATTTCCTGCCAAATCTTTTATTGTTATATTTTCCCCACTTGCTGTTGTGTTACTTGTATATGTTTTTGTTAATTTTAATTTATCTGTTGATAATGTCCAGCCACTTACTTCTTGGATTTCTTCATTTGACGTTATCGTTACTATTACACTTTCAGTTGTTGATGATGTTGTTGAATATGATACTGTTACTTTTGGTGCTTCTTTGTCTATATTGGTTATTTTTACTGTTACTTCTGTTTCATTTCCTGCTAAATCTTTTATTGTTACTTTTTCTCCACTTGCTGTTGTGTTACTTGTATATGTCCTTGTTAATTTTAATTTGTCTTCTGATAATGTCCAACCACTCACTTCTTGTATTTCTTCATTTGACGTTATTGTTACTACTACACTTCCATTTGTTAATGCTGTTGTTGAATATGACACTTCTGCTTTTGGTGCTTCTTTGTCTATATTCGTTATTTTTACAGTTACTTCTGTTGCATTTCCTGCTAAGTCTTTTATTGTTACTTTTTCTCCACTTGCTGTTGTATTACTTGTATATGTTTTTGTTAATTTTAATTTGTCTTCTGATAATGTCCAGTCATTTACTTCTTGTATTTGCTTATTTGATTCTATCGTTACTATTACATCTTTGTTTGTTACATTTGTTTCAGAATATCCTATTGTCATATACTTTATATCTTTTTCTTTAGCATATTTTATTACATATTCTGCATCTTGGTTTGTTATTATTGTTAATTTACTACATCCATCAAATGCATAAATCTCTATTATTGTTACTCCACTTGGGATTTCTATCTCTGTCAATTTACTACATTTCCAAAACGCAGAATCACCTATACTCGTTACTCCACTTAAAATTGTATACTTCGTTTCTGTTTTTCCTTCTGGATATTTTATTATCTTCTTTTCATCTTTTGTATATAATACTCCTTTTTCATCTTTATATTTTTCATTCTCTTTATCTACTACTATTTGCGTTAAACTACTACATTCTTCAAATGCACGACCACCTATGCTCGTTACTCCACTTGGTATCTCTATTTGTGTTAAACTACTACAATTATAAAATGCTTTACTACCTATGCTCGTTACTCCACTTGGAATTTCTATTTGCGTTAAACTACTACAATTATAAAATGCATAACTACCTATGCTCGTTACTCCACTTGGGATTTCTATTTGCGTTAAACTACTACATCCTAAAAATACATTACTACCTATGCTCGTTACTCCACTTGGTATCTCTATTTGCGTTAAACTACTACAATAATAAAATGCATTACTACCTATGCTCGTTACTCCACTTGGTATCTCTATTTGCGTTAAACTACTACAATAATAAAATGCATTACTACCTATGCTCGTTACTCCACTTGGTATCTCTATTTGCGTTAAACTACTACAATAATAAAATGCATTACTACCTATGCTCGTTACTCCACTTGGTATCTCTATTTGCGTTAAACTACT
>OJNH01000469.1_pt1 | contig 36605 bp, 27 predicted proteins | sample 1597361 | NCBI WGS metagenome assembly OJNH01 (sample SAMEA2452136, study PRJEB22498) | human gut metagenome | biome: human feces; feature: human gut; material: feces | place: Australia | collected 2012
TCAAGGCTCAAAAACAGAGGCTGCGCCGTAAACATTAATTACGACACAGCCTCTTGACCATTCATCTTTCATTATTTTTAAGTTCTCGCTTATTGAGATAAAATTGGTTAGTGTGTTGATTTTATGTTGAATTAGAGAATGAATTTTCTGTTGCAAATATAGTATAAAAGGATGAACAGCGAATTAATGATACGTAAGAAAACATATTCAGTTTTTAACTTTAGATTTTTAAAATATTGCTATTTTGTTAGTTGTTGATATTCAAGCTTATATACCACTTCTTCAAGTTCGTTTCGTACACGCAACCATTTGTACGTTTTGTAAAACTATTACAAAACAATAATTTTGATATAAGCCATTCCGATCTGTAAAGCAGCAAAATGTTAAACGGTTATGCGATTTAGACGATCTGGCTTGGCCGAACAAAACTGTATGCTGCATTTTTTTGCGATTTAAACCTGCAAAATATTCGATTCGTCATTCAGCAAGTGCTGGCAGTATATGCTTGATTTTTATCATTAACTCATAAAGCAACATGGTGCAGAAACACTTTGTGCTATACTATCATTTTTTGACATAAAAAAAGGACTGTATTCAGTGAACACAGTCCAATAGATGTTTCTTTATATTTTCGGCTAACTACAACATTCAGCCGTAAAAATTACAACAAACGAAAATGTTTGACCCAAAATAACAAGCAGATCTAAACCCACCTCGTCAAAAGAAAGTGGAAGAGCCATGCCTGAAATTTTCTAAATCCGGAGAATGACCGCCAATAAGAATCGTCCATTAATTTGCAATGATTGTCACGTTCACGTACAAATAATGTTTCAAGCTGTCTTGTTGCCAACGAATCGTTTATCAGGGCATTTACCTCATAATCGCACCTTAGCGAACGGCTGTCAAGGTTTGCAGAACCAACATAACTCCACTGTCCGTCTATCATCATTATCTTGGAATGATGGAAACCGTCCTGATAATAGTAAATCTTGGCACCAGCCTTAGTTAGTCTGCGGGTTTGATAATCAACAATTCTTGGAGTTATGGGTATGTCGCTTTTTTCTGAAACCATAATCTGAACATCAACTCCGCGTCTTATAGCTCTCTTTATTGCTTTAACAATGGAATGGCTTAATGTAAAATAAGGATTAATCAGCAATATTCTTTCTTTTGCGTTTGATATGCAATTGATGAATGTTTTCCTGATAATTTTTGGGGAAGTATGCGGCTCTCTGTTTATAACTGCAATTATCTTGCTCCCAAATGTCGAAGTGGTATCCTTCTTAAGTCGTGGTATTGCATTTTCTGGGAGGGATTCGCCAGGATACAAATTTGCTCCCGATACCTTTTGACCGGTTACCTTTTCCCACGCTCTTAAAAATATGGCCTGATACTCACCAACGGCATCGCCTTCTATTCTGTAATGCAAATCATGCCATGACCCAAATTCTGGTTTGCCGTTTATATAATAATCTGCCACGTTCATGCCACCGCTATATGCAGATTTGCCATCAACTATCACTATCTTGCGATGGTCGCGTGGCATAACATGGTTAATCCATGGAAATTTTATAGGGTCAAACTCGTATATTTCAACGCCTGTTTCCCTGATTTCTTTAAGGCGCTTTTTCCTTATGGGCATATCATTACTGCTATTTCCGAACGAATCATACAGCAATCTGACCTTCACTCCGTCTTTTACTTTTACAGCAAGACTGTCAAACAACATGTTGGCAATAGAATCATCTCGGAAATTGAAATACTCCATATGTATAGTAGATTTCGCTTCCCCTATAGCCTTAAACAAGTCATTAAACTTTGCTTTGCCGTTATCAAAAAATACGATACTGTTATTAAAAGTAAATCTCGCACCATCTCTTTCCGCTTGTAGTTGTATACAGTCTATTAGTTGGGCATGACATACAACATTTGGCAACAGCAAAAGAAACAATAATTTCCTGAACACCATCCGTATCGAAGCCAAACTATATAACTGTGCTAAAAGAATCGACAACTCCAAGCAGGTGTTTGTCATCGTCCGCCACCAGAACACAATGAATTTTGTTAGTGTTAAGTATCTGGTCAATCTCAGCAACCTTGACAGACGGGCTGACAATCTTGGGGGAACGAGTCATGATATCTGCAACTGTCAGAGAGAAAAAACTATCTTGCGAATTTTCCATAGCACGCCTAATATCTCCGTCAGTTATAATACCCGCAACAATATTATTTTCTACTGCTATGCAGATGCCTAACCGCCCCTTGCTAACTATTGTTACCGCCTCTCGCAGCAACGTGTCAGGGGAGACAATGGGCAAATCGTTAGATAGCATGATGTCTGAAGCCTTTGTCAGAAGTCTCTTGCCCAACATGCCTCCGGGGTGGAACTTTGCAAAATCGCTCTCCTTAAACCCCCGTGCCTTTATAAGGCAACATGCAATGGCATCACCCATTGCCAATGTAGCTGTTGTCGATGATGTCGGTGCAAGATTGAGAGGACATGCTTCACGCTTGACAAATACATCAAGATGAGCAGCGGAATACCTTGCCAATAGCGAATTCGGATTGCCACTGATGCCGATTATAGGTATGTTGCGATTTAAGAGGGATGGTACTATCCTAAGAAGTTCGTCAGTATAGCCTGAATTACTTATGGCTATAACCAAATCGTTTTCACAAACAACGCCTAAATCTCCGTGATAAAGATCTAACGGATTAACAAAGAAACTCGGAGTTCCTGTACTACTCAGTGTTGCTGCAATCTTTGCACCGATATGTCCGCTTTTGCCGACTCCGGTAATAATAATCTTACCTTTACAATTCAATATCAGCGTTATGGCTTTATCGAAATTGTCGTCAAGCAAAGGAATCAAATCCAACAGAGCCTGTGCCTCATCCTTAAAGCACTGAATTGCAGTTTTAGTCCACATAGTATTCTTATATTTGCAACAAAAATAAATAATCAAATAATACTTTTCAAGACATTCTCAAACTTATCTAACGGTAGCATATTTGTTCCGTCGCTGAGAGCCATTTCGGGTGCAGGGTGGATCTCAAAAAAGTATCCTGTAGCACCGAATGCTTTTGCCGCCAGAGCCATATAGGGGATAAACTCCCTGTTTCCGCCGGTAACTCCATTTTCCGCACCAGGCCTTTGAACCGAGTGAGTACAATCCATAATAACGGTAGGGGAGAACTGCAACATGTCGGGTATATTTCTGAAATCTACAACAAGATTGTTATATCCGAAAGTGTTGCCACGTTCTGTAAGCCAAACCTCAGCAGCCCCACTACAGATTGCCTTTTCCATTGGATATTTCATATCTTTACCACTAAGAAACTGAGCTTTTTTTATATTGACAATCTTCCCTGTCTGTGAAGCCGCCGTCAACAAATCTGTTTGACGGCATAAAAAAGCCGGAATCTGTAACACATCAGCAACCTCTGCAACAGGTTTTGCCTGATATGATTCGTGAATATCAGTAAGAATTCTTAATCCATAGGTTTGTTTTATGTCATCAAGCATCTGCAGGCCTTTTTCCATACCAGGTCCCCTGTAGGAAGACAGTGATGTACGGTTTGCCTTGTCAAAGGATGCTTTAAAGATAATGTCAACACCATATTTGTTGTTAAGCCTTACGATTTCCTTGGCGATTGTCTCAAGAATTTCTTTAGATTCTATGACACATGGTCCAGCAATTATCTGCATAATATAAATGTATGAATTATAATATTTTATCTGCCATATAGTTTTGCTCTCATCTCTTGAATATGAGCATCAGCCATATATTCCTCATAGGTTGTCAACTTGTCGATAATTCCGTTGGGTGTAAGTTCTATTACCCTATTTGCCAAAGAGTTGATAAACTCATGGTCATGGGAAGCAAACAGGACGTTGCCTCTATATAATTTCAAGTTGTTATTAAAGGCTTGTATTGATTCCAGATCCAGATGGTTTGTAGGGGTGTCAAGAATAAGGCAGTTAGCGTTTCTCAGCTGCATTCGTGCAATCATTAGTCTCATTCGCTCTCCACCGCTAAGTACGTTAACCTTTTTAAGGATATCTTCACCGCTAAAAAGCATACGACCCAAAAATTGTTTAAAGTACACCTCGTTTCCCTCGCCATATTGGCTAAGCCACTCAAGCATGTTAACAGGCTTTTCAAAGAAAGAGGTGTTGTCCAACGGAAGATATGCGTTTGTTATAGTAACGCCCCACTTGTAATCTCCTTCAACAGGTTGTGCATTGCCTGTTATAATCTCAAACAGAGCAGTCATGGCTCTGGAGTTGTGGCTAATAAAAACCACTTTTTGGTCTTTCTCTATTGTAAAGCTCAAATTCTTGAACAGCACTGTGCCGTCATCTGTTACCGCCTTAAGATTCTGGACTTCCAAAATCTGATTTCCAGGCTCACGATCCATAGAGAATATTATGCCAGGATACTTGCGTGTGGATGGCTGTATCTCTTCAATATTTAATTTTGCAAGCATTTTTTTGCGACTTGTTGTCTGCTTTGATTTTGCAACATTTGCAGAGAAACGGCGAATAAATTCCTCAAGTTCTTTTTTCTTCTCTTCGGCTTTTTGACGTTGATTTTGCTGTTGTCTCAGTGCCAGTTGTGAAGAATGGTACCAAAAACTGTAGTTTCCTGCGAAAAGGGTTATTTTCCCATAGTCCACGTCAACTGTATGTGTAGAGACTGCATCAAGGAAATGCCGGTCATGGCTTACGACTAAGACTGTGTGTTCATAGTTACCCAAATACTCCTCAAGCCATTCCACCGTTTCCAAATCAAGATCATTTGTAGGCTCGTCAAGCAACAAATTGTCAGGTTCACCAAAGAGCGCTTGGGCAAGCATTACCCTTACTTTTTCTTTTCCTGAAAGCTCCTTCATGATTGTTGCATGTTTTGCGACAGGAATACCAAGTTGCTCCAACAAACTACCAGCGTTGCTTTCTGAATCATATCCGCCCATATTGGCGAACTTTTCTTCTAGTTCTGCAGCACGAATACCATCCTCATCGGTAAAATTCTCCTTAGCATACAGCGCATTGCGCTCTTTGCCCAGATTCCACAACTCCTTATATCCCATAAGCACTGTGTCAAGGACTGAATATTCGTCAAATTTAAAGTGGTCTTGGCTCAATACCGACATACGCTCTCCTGGTGCGATTTCAATGACACCTTTCGTTGCCTCCAACTCGCCAGAGATTGCTTTGAGTAAAGTGGACTTTCCTGCACCGTTGGCACCAATGATGCCGTATATATTTCCGTCCGTAAACTTCAGATTAACATCTTTATAAAGTACTTGTCTACCAAATTGTATTGCAAGATCGCTTACAGTAATCATTTCTTAAAAATATGTATATGCTGCAAAGATATGAAAAAAAAACGAGTAATCTCCTTAAGCCCAGGCTACAAAACAATAAGAGCAGGACTTTTCTTATCCAATTATGACTACCTTATTTTTGTACCATGTTAATTGTACTCCTTACAAGTCATTTTTGTAATTAATCAGATTGCAGATTTTACATGTATTGACCATCGTCAGGAAAGACCAAAAGAGCCGCTTTGCACGATAGATATGTTTGCAAAAGCGCGCTCTCAAGCCGTTAATGAACTTCCTTTATATTGATCAAATAAAGTCAGAAAGGAGGAGTTACTCCACCAATATTTCCACTTAGCGGATCATCGTTTCCGTTTGTCATAGGAAAAGACTCATCTCCAATAGCAGGAGGCATAGAATTCTGCGAGGCGGAAGAACTTTCACTCTCGTAAATCGAGCTCCCATTGTGTATGTCGTCATCAAGATTCATAAAGCGAGTAAATTGCGCCTTAAATCTAAGCAAGACAATACCTACTTCTCCGTTTCGATGCTTCCCTATAATTATTTCCGCTTTCCCCCTATAATCTTGTTCGCCATCAGGAGCTTCATAAATCTTATAGTATTCAGGCCTATGTATAAAGCAAACCATATCGGCATCTTGTTCGATTGCACCAGATTCGCGAAGATCACTAAGCTGTGGCCTTTTTCCTTCGTCACCTTCTCTCTTCTCAACTCCACGGTTCAACTGTGACAGTGCAATGATGGGTATGTTCAACTCTTTGGCAAGCGATTTCAGTCCACGACTTATGTGGGAGACTTCTTCTTGTCTACTTCCGAATTTTATGCCAGACGCTGTCATTAGTTGGAGGTAGTCAATCATAATAATCTTTACGCCATGCTCTGCGACAAGTCTGCGCGCCTTGGTTCGTAGTTCAAAAATAGACAACGACGAAGTGTCGTCCACATAAAGCGGCGCATCATACAGTACGCTGATTTTGGAATCGAGTTGCGCCCACTCGTATGGTTCCAGCAATCCACTTCTTAGTTTGTCTGCTTCAAGTTCACAGACATTAGAAATCATTCGTTTGACGAGTTGGTCGTTGCTCATTTCCAAACTAAAGAAAGCCATAGGAATACGTTGTGTCACAGATATGTTTTTAGCCATAGAAAGAGCAAATGCTGTCTTGCCCATTGCAGGCCGAGCAGCAATTATTATAAGGTCTGACTTCTGCCATCCACTTGTAATCCTGTCTAATTTATGGAAAAGAGTAGGGACTCCTGAAAGTCCTCCCTTGTTTTCTGCAGCCTTTTTTATGGCTTCACGCACATCGTTGATAACAGGATTAATCTGGGTGTAATCTTTGCGCTGGCTGTGCTCGCTAATTTTATATAGCTTTTCTTGTGCTTTCTGCAAGAGTTCCTCGGAGTCAACAGTGTCGTCAAAGGCATCTGTCTGAACATCGCTTGAACATGCAATAAGTTGACGCTTGATATATTTTTCTGCAATAACTTCCGCATAATACCGTATGCCAACAGAGCCTGTGGCATCTCTTAACAGCTCACTAAGAAGTATCATGCCACCAGCTTTTTTAAGGTCTCCCTTTTTCTCCAAACGGTCTTTTACGGCCAAAGCATCAAACGGCTTGTCGCTTGACGCAAGGTCTCTTATAGCTTCAAAGATCAACTGGTGCTTTTTGTCGTAGAAACTGTCTGGTACGAGAATATCTGTGATGTTATCATATCCGCTCTCGTCTACCATAAGAGAACCCAGAACGGCCTTCTCCATTTCTACGGCCTGAGGCGGAACACGTGTAATAAGTTGATCTGAAGAAATTTTCTGTGAAGTAGGCATTTGTCTTATTTGAAATGAAGATGAAACTCTGTGACGGCCTCTATGCCTTTAAACATTATATCTATCGGCATATTTTCATTTGGAGAATGAATAGCATTGCTTTCCAAACCAAAACCCATAAGAACGGTTTTAATTCCCAATATTTGTTCAAAGTCGCTTATAATAGGAATGCTTCCACCTCTCCTTACTGCAAGAGGCTTCTTCCCAAAAGCCTTTTTAAAACCCGCTTCGGCTGCCCTGTAAGCAGGCAGATCTATAGGACAAACATAACCCTCTCCACCATGCATGGGCTTTATATCAATGGTTACACACTCTGGGGTAAGGCTCTTTATATAGTCAATAAACAATCTTGATATGGTTGCGTGGTTCTGATGGGGAACGAGTCTACAGCTTACTTTTGCATACGCTTTACTTGGCAAGACAGTCTTAGCTCCTTCTCCTGTATATCCGCCCCAAATGCCACAAATATCAAATGAAGGTCTGCAACTATTTCTTTCAAGAGTGGTATAGCCGTCTTCTCCATAAAGCGCTCTCACGCCAATCGCCTGCATATATTTTTTCTCATCAAACGGAATGTCATGTATCATGTTACGCTCTGCAACAGATACATCCTCTACATCATCATAGAAGCCAGGAATGGTAATTTTTCCGTGTTCGTCAATAACCATGCCCAATATTTTGCAAAGGATGTTTATCGGATTTGCGACAGCACCGCCAAAATGCCCAGAATGAAGATCCCTGTTGGGGCCAGTTACTTCTATTTGCCAATAGGCCAACCCCCTGAGTCCTGTTGTCAACGATGGCAAGTCTTTGCCAAGCATGCTTGTGTCACTGACCAAGATAATGTCGGCTTTTAGCATTTCTTTGTGGTTTTCAAGAAACTTGTTAAGGCTTGGGCTGCCGATTTCTTCCTCTCCTTCAAATATAAATTTGACATTATGCTTTAGTAGGTTTTCTTCTACGAGATATTTAAAAGCAATAGCTTGTATCATGGCTTGTCCTTTGTCATCGTCTGCGCCACGAGCCCAAATGTGTCCGTCTCTTATCTCAGGTTTGAAAGGATCTGATTTCCATTGAGCGACAGGGTCAACAGGCATTACATCGTAGTGGGAATAGATAAGTACCGTTTTTGCATCTTTTGCAATGTGCTTCTCTGCAAACACAAGTGGATTGCCATCACTATGCATGACTTCGGCCTTGTCTGCCCCATACGAAAGCAACAGTTCTTTCCATCTTTCAGCGCACTTTTGCATATCGTCTTTGTGGCTTGCATCAGAACTTATACTTGGAATTTCTATTAAACTGATGAGGTCGTTGAAAATCTGTGTTTCGTTGGTAGATATATATTCTTTAATATTCATTTTTATTTTATTTTAAGACATGACTTTATTAGGAAGACAACAATAAGAGCGTATGCGGCCAAACTCGTCAACTGTCCTCCCATGCTTGACATCCATGCTCCACCACAAATTGCCCAGTTGTATCCAGTGAATGTTAGCCCAGCAGAAACGACCCCCATAAGTGCTCCTCCTGCAATAAACCCTGATGCTATAAGGGTCCCACGCTCTCCTCGTTTTGCATTGGTTTTGGAATCTTTACTCCTTGAAGTGACATACCAATTCACCGCACCTCCAATTAAAAGTGGGATATTAAGTTGTATTGGGATAAACATACCCAAAGCAAAGGCCAAGGCGCTTATACCGAGTATATTTACTGCCAAAGCAATAGCAGCTCCTATACCGTAAAGAAGCCAAGGCGCTCCTTGTCCCATCATGAGGGGTTCTATTACAGCTGCCATTGCGCGTGCTTGTGGGGCAGCCATTACATCTGTATTAGTCGGCGTAAAGCCATAAGCCTTGTTAAGAATCATAATTACGCCAGCTGTTGTTATTGCACTCACCAGAATACCTAATGTTTTTAGACGTTGCTGTTTTGCTGGGGTACTGCCAAGCCAATAGCCAATCTTTAGGTCCGTAACGAATGCGCCTGCACTCGAAAGCGCCGTGCATACAACTCCTCCCATTATAAGCGCAGCAACAATACCGCTTGTCCCTTTAAGTCCTGCGGCAGCCATAATCAAACTTGCCAATATTAAAGTCATCAATGTCATGCCGCTTACTGGATTGCTGCCTACAATAGCTATGGCATTGGCCGCAACAGTTGTAAACAAAAATGCTATAATAAAGACAATTACAAGGGCAACAATTGTAAACAACAGATTGTTGCCCATAACATCAAAATAAAAAAACAAGGCAGTGACAAGAAGAGCAATAACAAGCCCAAGAATAATTGTTCTTATTGATATGTCACGCTGCGTTCTATATTTATCGGCTTGTATGCAGTCATTTGACGCATTACGACCGAAAGTATTTTTAATTAAAGAGAAACTGCTTAAAATTACCGTTCTGCTTTTCCATACTCCAATGATTCCAGCCATAGCAATCCCGCCGATTCCGATGCTTTTTGCATATTGGAAGATATCCTGTGGGCTGGCATTGAAAGCAGTGGAGTTTTCTGAAATGACAGTATCTGGCCAAAGAAATGCAATGATAGGTACGCCTATCCACCATATTAGTGCAGAACCTGCACACATAATCAATGCGTATTTGAGTCCCACTATGTATCCCATGCCAAGAAGAGCTGCAGATGTATTACACGAAAAAAACAACTTCGCTTTCATCGCAACGGCTTGACCTATAGAACAAAATGTTGATGTAAAGTTCTCTGCCCATGTTCCGAATGTTGCAACAGCAAAGTCAAAAACACCTCCTATAATTGATGCAATTACAAGTGGTTTTGCATTATTGCTCTTGCCTTCACCGGAAACAAGAATCTGTGTACTTGCAGTTGCTTCAGGAAAAGGATATTCACCATGCTTATCGCTTACAAAATACTTTCTGAAAGGAATAAGGAATAATATTCCGATTATTCCTCCAAGTAAACTTGAGAGGAACACCTCAACAAAATCAACGCTTATATTATCATTAGGGAACTTTTTCTCCAATATATATAATGCAGGTAAAGTAAAGATTGCGCCGGCTACAATCATGCCTGAACACGCCCCAATACTTTGTATGATAACGTTTTCGCCCAAGGCATTTTTTCGATGCAGTGCATTTGATAGTCCGACGGCAATTATAGTTATTGGAATTGCCGCTTCAAACACTTGACCGATCTTCAGCCCTAAATATGCTGTGGCAGCACTGAAGATTACTGCCATTACCAAGCCAACAGTCACAGAGTATATACTGATTTCCTTTGGCTTCTCGGCTGAGCCCATAACAGGTTCGTATATTTCACCTTGTTTTAATGGACGTAGGGCGTTCTCTGGCAATTTGACCTCTTGTTGTATTTCTGATTTCATAAGATGGTTTATTCTATTTTAAATGCAAAGGTAAAGTTTTTTGTTGATTTAAAAACGTAATTGGATGGCATTATGGAAGAAAAAGTTAGGCCAATATCGGGTAACCGCCATTATTGCTACAAACATATATAAATAAAAAAAGATATCGACATTCTCATGTGGATACCGTTTAACCAATTAAATCTTTTATGAAAGGGAATGGTGGGCGTTGACGGATTCGAACCGCCGACCCTCTGCTTGTAAGGCAGACGCTCTGAACCAGCTGAGCTAAACGCCCTTTTTTTTGCAATCTTTGTTTCTCCTCTCTTGGAGAACCTCTTTGTTTCAATTGCAATGCAAAAGTAATACCTTTTTTCTAACCGTGCAAGAAAATAGGCTCTTTTTTTTCGAGTTTTCTGTTGTTTTTACCTAACAGCAACTTTTTCTGTACGTACTGAACCAGAATTATCCTTTATTTTTACAATATACATTCCTTTTGGTAACTTAAAGGAGTTGTGAAATTCTTTGATTACTTTATTGCAAATTAAAAGTCCGTTTGCATTATAAATACTAATGGCCGAATTCTCTTTAACCCCTCTGACGGATATTTCTCCAACTCTACCGTGTATGCCACCACGTAATTCGCTTGTTGAATTGTCATGAATTCCTATTGGTTCTTCCAGTCCTACCTTATTATCTAGCCATGCGATTCTATCATACAGGTATTCATTTATAAAATCTACTTCTGCTTTGTAAGTCCCCCGAGCAATATACTGTTGCTGGGTACAGACGTTTAGTATTGGCCATCGAATGTAATTGTATTCCTGTGATAAATTGTTTTCATTTCCCAAGCTGTCTACAACTGCGCTTATGTATTCATATGTAAGGTTTCCTTTATATCGGTACCAAGACCACAACTCTTTTAATTCATTGGAGCAACTCTCAACAATTTTCCTATTAAAGGAACGCACACCGTTTGCGACAGACGATTTACTGTCAAGACTCAGGAAATCTGTCATAGTCAATATCGGGTGTGTTCGCCTGTCATTGTCAAAAGCAAGGTCAAAATCCCACACTGGATATACCCGAAACACATCATTGCGGTCTTTTGCCATGTATACACTCCAGTAGCCATCAGTATTTCCACTTAGTTCCTCTATAAGGAAATACTTTAGCCATGACGTTTCGTCAAGATATTTTTTGTATCCGCTACTTTCTGATTTATAAAGTGAAGAATTGACACTGGCACATAACTGATTGAACGCTTCCTGTATATAACTGAATTGCCGAGTGGTTATTATGTCTTTTTTGGGATAGTGCACTGTAACAGGAATATTATAATATTTTGAGTTGAAATGTTTAGGCTCACTTCCTGCATAGGCATCAATTTCTATCAGATAACCACCTGTCAGGTTCTCATCAGAATCGTCTTGGGTCGTCATTTCCGTTATATCGACTCTGTTTTTACGAACTTCAATTTGGTCACATAGTTGATAGCTTCCTTTGTATTGCCCATTGAAGATAACATCAACCAAAGAACATGCCGGTGTGTATTTCATCTCAAAAATACGGCTTAGACAGAATGCTACATTATTTCGAATCAATGATTTGTCACCATAATTGTTTATTAGGGTCCACTCTTTGGCTTTTGCTGGCATTCCAAGTATTCTGGACTTATTTTGGAGCTTTATTTTATAAGGTTTTTTTTCAAAAGTCCAACTTCCATTACCTCTTCCCCGTATAGATACACTATCTGTCTTCAGAGCTGTTCCTTTTTCGAAAATAATGTTGATATGACCTTCCTGCCAAATAGTCTTTGACGTCACTTCTGGTATATTTGCTGTGGTTCGAATTACAACCAAAGGTAAATTCGTCATTTGATACAGACGGCTATCGTCTCCACACCCCTCTGTGCCATAGAACCTTAATTCTGAGATGTTGCATCTTGCATCATTTGGCCCTACATATCTGACATATCTGAAACCACGACTACAATTAACTTTTGCATAAGTAATCTTACTATATTCTGGGGTTTCTTTTATTACGTAGAAAGGAATCGCATCGCTGAAGTCTGGCTTGTTTGCTCCTTCAAAGACTCCTAAAACCATACGTTTTGCCCAGTCTTGTCGTGGAGCATATGCAACTTTAGTTATGACATGTGGCTTTCCTAAATCTAAGCCTACAAAACCTGTACTTCTTTCATAGGAGGCATATATTGTCGTGAAATCATCATCAAAAGCATCATTGGGAGTATTAACGGTCGTGGAGGATTGATTTGATGAATAGTCAACAGAAAGAGCTCCTATCGGTTTCCCTTGCAATGGCAGTGCTGAATGGTCGTCAGGCTTTGATTCAAGAGCACATTCAATCGCCTCTTTCAATTCTGTAGTAGCAATGGAATATTCCTTTGAGGTTGTAATGATGTCGCAGTCATGCGTTTTGATGTAATTGTCAACAACTCTATTTTTAGATTTTAATTCAGTTATTGCGTCAATATTGTATTTGTTGCCGATGTTGTTTACAATCTTGTTATATATATATTGCACGGAGTCCTGATAACTGACCATATCGTTATAGGCCTTGGCAGTGGCAGCATCTGTGTTACTTTGGGCTTCGATTATTTTTTTTACCTCATTTTGTGTAAGCGGCAACAAACCCCAAGCGTTTATATTATTGTTTGTATTGTTGCACACAAAATCTGTTAAAATAAAATCATGTTTTCCATAGGAAACTGTGTCCGCCAAAACTATGTTATAACAGTTTGAGGTATCTGAAATTGAGAAAGAGCCAGAATCCAGCCATGTAATCTTTTGCGGTACAGCAAAGTTCTCCGTACAATTCAATATATCATTAACATCGACATTACCATCAGTAAGATTCAAATAAAAATGGGTATACGCATTCTCTATAATATATCTATCATACTCTTTTGTAATCTTAAAAATGTAATTGGCGTTATTTTTATTAAAAGTGTCATAAAAGCAAGCGGAATTGTTCTTTGAAACAAGGTAATAGGGGGCCGTATATAATGCTGCTTTATTGCCATGTTGTTTTATGTACCTCTCGTTTTTATTTACTATGTAGTAATAGCCATCTGTAATCGGGACTGTTTCCTGAGCCTTGATATATTCATCCTCTAATGATTTTAAAGTTAACTGTCTTTGTTCTACTGTAAGATGGTCGTCACTAAGTGCCGTTTTTGCCTCGTTTATCTTTCCCTTAAATGCGAGAACTTTTTCTTTGAAGAAAAAACCTGGTTCTGTTCCAACAATCATGCTATTTGCCTTGTTTTCATAGTCAAGACATTTTGCGAGTGCACCTTCACGTGTATTAAAAAAGTCATTCAGAACATTCTCGGATACGGTCTTTAGATACCATACGTTTACGCCATATTTTTTTGCTTCAGATGGCGTCCCCCAGATATTCAGATAACCATTGTCATCGATTGTTCCATTGTGTCCTGCAACAACAGAATATACATATGGATTGGAATTAAAACCAATACTAAATTTTGCTTCGCTTATGAAAGTAAATTTTTGTGATGTAATGGGGTCTGCTGAAGTAGATACAGGTGTAGAATAAGTTTTTGCACCTTTATTAATATATGTCTGGTCAATTACAGAGAAAACATTCCAATTTTGACTGTCAGCTTCTGACAGATAGTAAATCAAATTAAAATCATGAGAGTCATATGGTTTCCATTTCACAAAGTTCCCCTTATTGTATATTGCTGATTTACCCTCATAATTATATGGCCCACCGCTGTATCCTGTTCCATTTCCTGCTGTTACAATATTATAGAAGCCTGGGCGAATAGGGTTTGATGTGAGTACTTGATTATAGGCGACTTTCAGTTTTGTTATTGCACTCTGTATTTGAGAAGCAGCTTCTGTTCCTGTCAGAGCTTTCACGTCAGCTAAAGTGGAACTATAATTGTCAATGTTTTCTTTTTTATGGCATCCAGGATCGTTACTTGCTATTATTTCTCCGTTTAAAGTTCCATATAATTCTATTGCATCTTCTATATTATTCCCTGAGGGAATCTTTGATTGCAGGATATTGACATAGTCTTCTGGCACAAGTTCAAGATACCACAGATTTATACCGTATTGTGTTGCCTCTTGACTTGTTCCCCAAACATTTAGGGTGCCTGTTGATTCATCACAACCGTTATGGCTGTTTGTTAAGGAAAAAACATAGCTGTTGTCTACATTCTGAATAGTGTATTTACCATTTCCCCAATGTGTAATCTTTTGTACTACTGGATTTGTGTCAGTAGCTACACTGCAGCTGAAGTTGGCTGTTGCTTTCCCAATATACGAACTGTCAAACGGGTTATAGATTGCCCAACAGTCCTCTTCTTTCTGCGTAAACTTATATATCATGTTATAGTTACAAGGATCATACATTGACCAACAAACCCGTCCATTCCTGTTGTATAGAGCAGCTTTATATTCGTAATCATATGGTCCTCCGCTGTATCCTTTCCCTTTGCCTGCTGACACTATTCTATAATATCCTGTAACAATCTGATTGGCAGACGGAATACTATTGACGATTTTCTTTACAGCTTTTTTAATTATTTCCGGAGATGAGTTTTCGTCTAAAGTTTTTGCATAGTTTAATGCAGCGTCAAATTCTTTGACTTTTGATGCGGTGTATTGTCCGGGTTTTGTACCAATTGTGTAAGAAATAGTACTATATTTATCTATTAGGTCCACAAGATCTTTATAAACATAATTGGCATCAGGGTCAATTATCAGACTGCCAAATCGGGCCCATGATGAATTTTTGTATTGGTCTATGCTGTTGGCCTTAACATAAAGAGTCGGGAATGAAGAAAAGAGGTATTTTGATATAGTTGGCGGAGTTGTAGTGTTAATATATACATTGACCACACTGCTTGAATAGAACGCTCCTTGCTCTATCAATTCTATATTTTCTCCGAGTATCACTTTTGACAAGCTTGTATTATAGGCAAATGCATCAAATCCTATGTGCGTAAGACTATTAGGCAAACAGAGTTCTTTCAGTTCTTTACAAAAAGACAGAGCTTGTCTATTAATTGTGAGAAGACCCTCTGGTAAGGTGATGCTGGTTATGGTAGAATGGAAGAAGGCTTTTTCGCCAATTGCTGTCACAGGATAGGTTTTGCCACCTGTTGTGATCTTTTGGGGAATTACTACACTGCCAGTATAATTGGATGGCATATCTTGAGTCGGCACACTTGAATTAGGGTATGTTACAATTGCATTGTTTTCTTGTAAAAGATAACAGACCCCACCAATTTCTATATTATAAGCAAAAAGAATCGTAGGGCAAGCCAATAGGATGCAAAAGAAATAAAGACCGATCTTATTCATTGTTATCTATTATTACATAAATCGATAGTGCAAATGTAAATGATTTGTTTTAATAAATCCCAATAAATATGTTTATTGTTATTGTGTTATTGATTTTCAGACCACTTTTCAGCTTTTTTGAATTAAACTGACTTTTGGCCACAAGACATAACACACGATTTTTTGTTACTTCTTATTGCCTTTTGTTCTTTATAAGGCATCACGTGCTTGTTTTTTGCTCAACCGCTATTATTCTCTAAAAAGACAAGCAGCATCTGCTCTCCTAAAAAATCAAAATACAATAAGTCCTTACGACCAAATTGGATTCAAAGCAACATTCCTATTACATTACAGAAAACAGATGACGCCCGTGTTTGTGAATTTATAAAAGGCAAATAAAGTTCTCAGAGCATTGCCAGATAAGACCCCAAAAAACGAATAGCATTTCTTGTTGGCAAAAAAGGATTTCACTACCACTGGTACAGAGTGAAATCCTTTTTTGTAAAAATAGCAAAGAAATAATAAACTGGAATTTCAGACCCTCAAAGACAGGAGGCCTGTAATCTCAGCCTTAATCTGCTGTGGCTATGCACTCTATTTCTACAAGAGCGCCCTTGGGCAGTTCCTTAACTGCAACAGCAGAGCGTGCAGGGTAGGGCTGAGTAAAGAATTCCGCATAAACTTCATTCATTTCGGCGAAATTGCTCATGTCGGACAAAAATACCGTTGTCTTCACAACATTTGTCAATTTCAATCCTGCTTCTAAAAGGATACTCTGAGCGTTTAATAATGATTGACGTGTTTGCTCCTTGATACCTCCCATTACAAAAGAATTTGTAGCAGGATCAATCGGTACCTGTCCAGAACAGAATACAAAATTTCCAACTTTAATAGCTTGACTATATGGCCCCAAAGCCTTTGGTGCATTGTCTGTGTGAATGGATTTCATATTTATAATGTTTAGAAGTTTTATTCTTGGGCGTAAAGTGTAAAACCGTGTTTTTGTAATTCCTGTTTGATCTGTTCGATATGTTCATGGTTTTTTGTCTCAATATCTATTTTCAAGATGCATTGGCTGACTTTCTTCATAATACTCATCCTGTCATAATGTACTCCTGTTACATTGCCACCAACCCGAGCAATACACGAACTGACCTCAACCAACTGGCCGGGTTCATCTTCAAGTTCAATTTCAATAGAACATAAGCGTCCGGATTTAAGAAGACCTCTATTGATGACCCTGTTAAGCAATGTTACATCAATGTTTCCGCCGCTGACAATACAAACAGTCTTCTTGCCTTTCACTGGTATCTTGTTAAACATCACAGCAGCAATACTTGTTGCTCCCGCTCCTTCACTTGAGAGTTTTTCACGCTCAAGCAATCTTAATATGGCAGCACATATTTCATCGTCGTTTACTGTAACAATTTCGTCAACATATTTTGAACAAATATCATATGTTAATTTTCCTGGCTCTTTTACAGCTATGCCATCAGCCACTGTTGACACACTTGGTAAGCGTTCTATTGTATGATCTCTTAGGCTGTTTACCATTGATGGGGCACCTTCTGCTTGCACTCCATATACTTTTATGCTCGGATTAAGCGATTTAACAGCATAGGCCACACCAGAAATTAGACCACCACCACCTACTGGCACAACAACAGCTTCGACGTCAGGTAATTGGCTTACTATTTCCAAACCTATAGTTCCTTGACCTGCAATGACATTCTTGTCGTCAAAAGGGTGGATGAACGTATATCCATGTTCATCACGGAGTTGCAATGCACGCTGATAGGCATCGTCATACACTCCTGGTACCAAGCAAACATCCGCCCCTAAACGCCGTGTAGCCTCAACTTTTCCTATTGGAGCGCCCTCAGGGAGACATATAAGACTTTTTATCCCCATACTAGTCGCACCGAGAGCCACACCTTGCGCATGATTTCCTGCAGAACACGCAATTACTCCTTTTGCTTTTTCTTCATCTGAAAGTTGAGAAATCTTATAGTATGCCCCACGTAATTTAAAAGACCCTGTGTTTTGCAGACATTCAGGTTTTATATATACATCGCTATCAGGGTTAATCCTTGAAGTTCTGATAAGCTCTGTTGAACGCAACACTTTGCTTAAAACAAATTGTGCTTTATAGAAATTATCCAATTTTAGAATATTTTCTGCCATAGTTTAATTCTCGTTTTTATTCTCTGCAAAGATAATCATTTTTCTATTTTGTAATTATAATGAAACAGACTTTAGTTATTGTTTGTTATAATAATTTATATAAGACATGTTCACATTATGCTACGGAAGTGTTACTTTAAAGAATTCGTTTTCTGTGTGTTCCCTGTGCATGATAGCTTTCAGGTTATTTACTATTGAGGGATACAGTGCTGAAACATCATTGTCTTCATGAATATCTGTCTTTAGATTATATAAGAAACACTTTCCGTTTATTGAGATTAGCTTCCAATCACCTTTCCTTACTGCCACCTGATTGGTTTCGTCGAACTCCCAATAAAAGAAATCATGTTTCTTCTGTTTCCTGTCTTTTCCCAGTAATGTTGGTAGAAACGAAATACCATCAAAGTTATTCGACTGATATTTTTCGCTTGCGTAGCGTCGGTGAAAGTCTTTTATACCTATAATATCACAGAAAGTCGGCAATATATCCCAAAAAGCTATGGGCGTGTCATTGTGTGTGTGAGGTTTTATTTTTCCTGGCCAACATACAATAAAAGGAACCCTTATGCCACCTTCATATGTCTGACGTTTCAGACCTCTAAGTAAGCCGTCTCGATTGAAAAATGCAGGGTCGGCTCCGCCTTCTTCATGAGGCCCATTGTCACTACTGAATATGATGATGGTATTGTCGTACAACCCCTTCTCCTTTAATTTGGACACAATTTGCCCAACATAGCTATCAAGGCGCGTAATCATGGACGCAAACTGGGCATGAACATGTGTGATAGCGTTGTATCTGCTTCCCTTGTCTCCGTTAAATGCCTTGTCAGAGGCAAACTTATGTTCATAGTCACTCAAAATAGAGTCTCTCGGCTGAACAAGCTCAGCATGTGGCAATGTATATGTTAGAAGTCCGTAGAAAGGTTGCGTTTTGTCCTGTTGGCCAATCCACTCCATGGCTTTCTCATGTATTATGTCAGCAGAGTATTGTTCTCTTTTGAAATAATCTGTACCAAACATGGGATAAAGAATATTCTGATGCATTACCTCTCTAACTACACAAGTATCTCCCAACCTTGTACTGTATCGGTTCAAGAAATTGGGATAATAAAGATGAGCTTGAAACTGGCATATATAACCATAGAATTCATCAACACCTCTTTTGTCTGGTGTGGATACCGACCCCTCATAACCTCCTGCCCATTTGCCGAATTGTCCTGTTGTATATCCGTTATCTTTCATTATTTCTGGCAAAACAACATGATCGGGATCCAATGGGTGTTGACCTGTTACGGCAAAATCAATATTTGCACCATATGTTACTTTTCCTCTCCAATATTCCTTGTTACCTCTAATTTCTGCATGTCCTGTGTGTTGCCCAGTCATAAGGCTCGCTCTAGATGGAGCACTAACAGGACTTCCTGCATACGCTTGCGTAAACATCATTCCTTTTGCTGCCAAATCGTCAATGTTAGGCGTTGAGATGTATTTCTGACCATAACAGGCCAAGTCTGAATAACCCATGTCGTCACATAGAATAAAAATTATGTTAGGTTTTTGGACAACCTTTCCATTCAGTACCAATGGCAACATTAATGAGCCGTATAAAATTTTTGCGTGTTTCATATGATGGTATAATTTACAGGTACGTATCTATATTCTGTTCCCGATGAATAAGGTGTATGTTTATATTCTTGAACATTAATCTAAGGTGCTCTGCCACATTTTGCGCAGAGTAGACACTGCGGTGTTGACCGCCCGTACAACCAAAACAAATCATCAGGTGGGTAAAACCGCGTTCAATAAAACGCTGCACATGGTGAGTGACAATAGGGTAGACATTCCCTAAAAAAGCTAAAATCTCCCCATCTTCTTCGAGAAATTTAATAACAGGAGAGTCTAGGCCTGTCAGATTCTTATATTGAATGTATTTACCCGGATTATGTGTTGAACGACAATCAAAAACATACCCCCCTCCGTTTCCAGACGAATCGTGTGGTATCCCTTTTTTAAAACTAAAGCTATATATGGTTACGGTCAGAGTTATTGGACCACTTACTTTGTTATTTGTCAATTCATGTGGATTGGGACTCTCCCCCCCCCAAGACAGCTGCGTAACCCTTGTTAATATACTTTTCAAATAAGGATAAGGGTTTGCTGTACCCTTGTCTATAATCTCTTTCAAATTATAAATAGCATATGGGATAGAATTAAGAAAATACGATTTGTGCTCAATGAAACCTCTGAACCCATATGCACCCAGCACTTGGATTATTCTAAACAGTACCATAAAATCAAGATTCTCGTATACTGTTTTTGCATTTACATTAGGACGCAACTCGTTTAGGGAATCAATATAACAATCTATAAGTTTCTTGCGAATGTACTGCGGATATTGTGCAGAAGACTGCCATAGGAATGAAGCCAAATCGTATTCTTTAGGTCCGAAACGACAATTCTGATAATCTATAAAGTATGGAAACTGCTGCCCGTTTTTTGTTACCATCATTATATTGCGTGCTTGGCAGTCACGTAAGATAAGCGAATTTTCCGTCTTGGAAATTTTCATAATGTCTGCGCAAAACAAACAGAAATCATTTTCCAATCTCAATTCGTCAAACTCAAAGCCTGGTATAAGTTTCAAAAAACAGTATTTGAAATAATTCAGGTCAAAGTGAATTGAGGTTTCATCCATCTTTGCTGTTGGATAACAAAGGGATAAGTCCATTCTTTGAGCTCCAATTATCTGCATGCGGGGCAATGTTCTGATAGTTGTTTCCAATAGCCAAACATCAGCGTCTGAGTACTTTTTGGAATCACGAGCATTGGCCAGCATCCTATAAAGCGAGCTATCACCCAAATCGCTTTGCAGATATGCCATACGGTCTGGACTGACATTATAAATTGTTGGAACGGGAAGTCCCTTCTCCAGAAAGTGCCTCGTAATGCCTATGAATGCATTGTTTTCTTCCTGGCAATTGCCAATCACACCGATTGCAGAATTTCTTTCCGTGGCAAGTCTAAAATACAGTCTTGAACTGCCAGACCCCGTGATTGCTTCTGTTTTTGTTGGAGTGCATCCAAATGTAGCCTCATATAACTTAATTAATCGTTCCATTGCTTTTAGTCCTTAATATATAAAACATGCCGTTAAATAGGTTGTGGAGATGTTTCCAAAACGGTACAACATTCTTCATTTTAAAGGCAGTATATAAAATACATGCAGAAGCCTTAGGGATTCCGTGCATTAGTGTCAGAACTGCACCTTTTGACTCTCGAAGTGACTTGTCATCGGCATAACGCATTGAAGTTGTAGTCTTTGGAATCGTTTGTAGAATATACGGAAGAAAGTCTACACGTAATTTTCTTTTATAACATTCGTACACGAAGATTTCCTCTTCACCCATATGAAGTCTATCTGCCCCTAAGCCAAGGCGGGAATCAAAAGGCGGATAGTCTCTGTCTTTTCTTAGAACAATCTCGTTTGAATTATAGTAAAATCCCTTTGGTCTATGTGGATATGTAAATCCTTTTTTAGGATATGGGTGCAGCAAGTCATTGCCACCTGTTGATACCATGAATGTGAGAATGTCAGCTTGTGGGTTTTGTTTGGCTACAACCCTTATCTGTTCTAATTGTTCGAGATTATATGTTGCATCGTCATCGGAAATTATCCATAAGTCACCATCGGCATGTTTCATGGCATTGTTCCTGTTAACGCTTAGTCCTTTTCCTTCAAGAGTATACACTTCCACATCGCAGCGTTTTTTAAGTTCCTCAGGGCATTTAATTGCTTTTCCATCGGTCTGGTGTGACACTATATAGCGTATTCCATCCGTTGGTGGAAGGAGCATAGAAGCAATATTGTTTATACGTTCTGCTATTGTGCAAATTAATATGTTAACGGAAGGTAAAACCATAGACATATGTTTTTCAGAAAGAATCTGACGTTTGTTATTTGTAGAAATGTCTTATTGCTAGGTCATTGATCATAGGCAAAGGCATTTAATGCTTCTATAATATATTCTTGTTGCTCTGTGGTTAAGGTTGGATTTAGCGGAATACTCAGTTCCTCCGCACACACACTCTCTGTTATTGGCATCGAAATCGTGTTTAAATACTTAAATGCCGCTTGCTTATGTGGTGGTGTGGGGTAGTGTATGATAGTCTCAATTCCTAACATCGAAAGATGTTTTTGAAGCATTTGCCGTTTGTTGCACAGGATAGGGTAAATGTGCCAATTGCTTACATTCGTACTGCAGTTGGAATATGGGATGGTAATGAGTGGATTGTCAATCTTTTCTTTATATAAAGCCGCTATTGTTTGTCTTTGTTTATTCTGATCGTCAAGGAGTTTCATCTTTACGGACAAGACAGCCGCTTGCACCGCATCCAACCTAGAATTAATACCTAGGATGTCATGTCTGTATTTCTCCTCGGCACCATAGTTGCAGAATTTCCGTACATATGTCGCAATTTCCTCATCATCGGTACAGATGCACCCACCGTCTCCTAATGCACCGAGATTTTTGCCCGGATAAAAACTGAATGCACTTGCGTCACCCATTGTGTCGCCTCTACACATGCCATGCGCTTGACATGCGTCGACAACAATTTTAAGTCTATAGTCTTGAGCAATTTGGCTGATCTCGTCCATGTCACAAACCCTACCGTACAAGTGTACTGGCATTATTGCAACCGTTTTTGGTGTAATAAGACTCCTTATTTTCTGTGGCTCTATCAAATATGTTTTCGGATTGATGTCACAAGGGACAGGAATAAGGCCGGCTCTCGTTATTGACTGGAACGAAGCAATGAATGTGTGTGCAGAAACAACTACTTGACTCCTGTCGTTCCATTTGTAAGCGGATTTCATGGAAGCCAGTATCGCAGTAAGGGCATCGGAACCATTCGCTGTACTGACGCAATATTTTGCCCGATTGTATCGTGCCCACAAATTTTCAAAGCGATAGACCTCCGGACTGTTCAAATACAAACCAGAATCCACGGTAATCTCTGTTGCTCTTAGAATTTCTTTTCTACATAGGCTGTTTAATGCCCGCAAATCTAAGTATGGAACATTCATAATTTAATCAAATAAGAGTCATAACACACGCCACAACCACCGAACCCTTCTTTTTGAAGGGTCAGGCCATAGTTTAATTCCCCTGTCCTTTCGGTAGAGACACCAAAGTCCACATACGGATAACCCTCGATCATTGATGTGTGAATAATATTGTCTATAACAAGATCCAAAGCCCCTGTTTCAAATCCTTCTGGAGTGGAGGCAAGATATTGGGTATGAACAACATTTTTTGAAATATAGATGACACACCCCGCTAAAACTGTAGAATGGGAAAAGGCGGCATATAATTTTATTTTTTGTGAAAAACGGGAATGCAATAGCCATAGCTCCTCAGACGTGTGAACAGGGTGTGTATTATGTCTGGCTTTAAGCACATCTGACAGAATTTTATGGAAGATATCCCATTCTTCTCTTGTTGTGGCCTCTCTTGTCTCTATATTCATTCTCTTCGCTTTAAGAATGCATCGTCTGCGCAATTTGCTTGTGCTGACTGTTTGCCTAAGATCGATTGCCTGACTTAAATGCCGTTCTGCCAAGACGCCTTTAATTAGATGTATTATATAAAGTTCTTCCTGACACGGTAACGTGGAATATATGAAGGGAATAGGTTTTATAATGAGTTCTTTTGCGAGTTTCTCGTTTTTATAATAGTTGATAAGCGACATATATATATCATGCAATATATATGTATGGGTGTGCGGTTGAATCACAAGCCCCCCATAGGTTAAGCCCTCGTGTGAAACAACCGTATATGCATTGCGCCTGCTCAAACACGCAGGGAACAATGCTACTGGCTTGTTACGGCCGTCAAAGAATACCAAGGACGCGTCTACAAACCTGTTACTATGATAATCCATATAGCTGCGATGATGGAGTAGGGTGCTGTTGCACGCTCTTTCTTCAAACGCATTCCACAAATCTCTCATTGATTGTGTGTAAGGTACAACAGTAATCATTTCATCACTTCTTTGACAAAAGACATGAAGTCGTTGATATATCCCGCTTTATCATAGTTTTCGGATGCAAAAACAAGACAAACGGCTTGTGGCGTAAAGTTCCATAAACGGCACCAGATCATAGGAGGAATAACTATTCCTTTACGTGGATTGTCGGCAAAAATATTTTTTGTCCGAAAACCGTCATTCAAGGTCAGATTGAAACTACCATGTATAGGAACAACGACTTCCCAGCAAGTACGATGCGCATGCTCTCCCCTTGACTTATTTTTCGCCATAGAATGAATCCAGAAGCATCGTTTAGGTACAAACGGCAGATATTCGGATGCGGTGTCGCTGTCAATTAAGGTAAGGCTACCTCGATTGTCTTCAAAAGTTGGTAGGTCTAATATTTTGCATTCGGTCAGAGTCATATCCTTTTTCACCTGTTTGGTAGGGGTAATGTTTATCATATCAAAAATGTGAGGTTTATACAATCATTAAGCTGACATGAAGATGCTGTATAAAAAAAGATACAGACAATGTTTTTGGGATATGATACATTTTACCACCGTTGTTCCTTGTTTGAGTCAGTTTTGTTAAGCAAATATAGTCATTTATATTTGATTTCAGCAAAATGTACTTGAATAATACACAAAAAAAAGGATGCCCATGTAAAGCATCCTTTTTGAGAGCCTCTTGTCGGATTCGAACCAACGACCCCGAGATTACAAATCACGTGCTCTGGCCAACTGAGCTAAAGAGGCGGGGTGGGCAAGCTAACTGCATCGCGCTGCTACAACCAACTACCCTTGCTGCGGTCAAGCCCTGGGGGATTCGAAGGGAGCTAGCCGTACAGCACTCACCCGTAATTGCGATGCAAAAGTAATTCTTTTTTTTATAACGGCAAAGAATTTGCCCCGTTTTTTCTTTAGGAGACAAGTGGTCTTGGTTATATGTGTACGCTTTTAACTAAAAGAAACGTAATTGCCCGTTTATCTCATCGCGAATTTCATCGTCACTCTGTTCTAAAACTTCTTCGTCTACATCCTCCTTGCCGGTTTCCGTGTTTTCAGCTGCAGAGGGTGAATCATCCTTTTTACCTGCCGTATCGATGGCTTCTTCATGGTGTAAAGGTTCTGTTTCTTCTATTTCTGCGACTTCAAGGTTCGTCAGTCTTTTTCCACGTGCTTTAAATCCTTTTATTGCAATAAAGTCCGCACACTCAATTTCTAGTGGGTCCTTGTAACTGCTGTTACCACCATAGGTTACTCTGATACGCGGATATGGCTCGGCAGACATCACGTAAATCGAGGAAGCAAGTTCTTCGTTAAGAAAATTTTGCCTTTTGACTGTAGCGTTAAGTTGGAATCGCTTTACATACGGATTATTGTCGGTATCACTGTTAGAGTAGACGGAAGTCCAAATGGTATTAGGATCATATTTTCCAATAAATAGAATAGCCTCTTCGTAATGGTTGTTTATGTCTGTATCAGTCGTATAGAATTCTCCAGATTTAAGTATAACCAGAACTTTATCCTCGCCTTGGAATTCACCCAAATATTGTCCATGCTCCTCATAGTTCAGACGGCGAACCACATCGTCAAACCAAACTCTGCGACCACCCAATGTCGATACTCCATGACTTTTAAGATTTATCCGGTATATTGTGTTGCGTGAAGCAATATTTCCTTGGGCAGTGCGCCCTTTGATTGCCAACTCAGCAAAATCAATGTCAAATGTCAGTTTCCTTACTTTTACATCAGGTTTAAGCGTTATATGAACTGTTTCGGCCTCACCGTTTGGATTGGCAGTAAAATACACAACCCGGCTACCTGGGGTGCCCTTAGTCAAATCATTATCACGGTCTCGTATTATGCCACTGACAAAGAAACGTTTCATATAATAGATTCCTTTACGGCCATCACGATATATTACATTATAAATGGTACGTTTGTCATTCTTCTTGAATACCGCAATATGAATAAGTTCTGCCTTTTTGCCTTCTATCTTTGAACGCTCGGTCTCGCCTATAAAGACTTTTTCGTTAATGCGAGTTACCCTGTATGTTCCGTCTTTATAAAACAAGATTACATCATCAAGATCAGAGCAGTTGCTCACGTATTCGTCCTTTTTTAAGGTTGTCCCCATGAAGCCCTCTTCTCTATTGACATATAGCTTCTGGTTTTGTTCCGTTACCTTAGATGCTTCAATTTGATCAAAGGCGGTAATTTGTGTGCAACGCGGATATTGCACTCCATATTTGCTCTTTAATTGTAAATACCAATTTATTGTAACCTCAACAATGTTCTTGAGGTCTTTGGTTGTTTTGCGAATTTCTGACTGCAATCTCAGAATCTGTTCTTCTGCCTTATCCTTGTTGAATTTCAAAATCCGCTGCATCTTGATCTGCATTAATTTTAGGATATCCTCTTTTGTTACTTCTCTAATCATTTTAGGATACCAGGGTGTGAGTCTTTCATCTATATGCAGACACGCAGAGTCCATATCTGGAGCTTGTTCAAATTCCTTGTCTTTATATATGCGTTCGTTAATAAAAATGCTCTCAAGTGAAGCGAAATGAAGCTCTTCTTCAAGTTCAGATTTGTGAATTAGCAGTTCTCTACGGAGCAGTTGCTTAGTTTGTTCCACATTATACCTTAGTACATCGCTCACACTCATAAACCGCGGCATTCGGTCTTCAATTACACAGCAATTAGGCGAAACGCTGACTTCACAATCCGTAAAAGCATATAGGGCGTCTATTGTTTTGTCAGGAGAAACACCTGGTTGCAGATGAACAATGATGTTTACATTTTCTGCTGTTGTGTCGTCTATGTGCTTAATCTTAATTTTACCTTTTTCTCCAGCCTTTTGTATAGACTCAATAACACCTCTCACATTCTTTCCATAAGGAATTTCCGTTATGGCCAAGGTCTTATTGTCGATTTTGTTTATTTTTGCTCTGATTTTAACATTACCTCCTCTTCGGCCATCGTTATAGTGTGACACATCTATACCGCCACCTGTCTGGAAATCAGGGTACAGATGAAACTCTTCTCCTTTAAGACAAGCCACAGCTGCATCGCATAGCTCATTGAAGTTGTGGGGTAGTATCTTAACACTTAGTCCGACTGCAATGCCCTCAGCTCCTTGACATAGTAGCAAAGGAAATTTGATGGGTAGGGTAATAGGCTCCTTGTTTCTACCATCATACGAAAGTTTCCAATCTGTAGTCTTGGGATTAAAGACTGCGTCAAGCGCAAATCTGCTAAGTCTTGCCTCTATATAACGTGGCGCAGCAGCACCGTCACCTGTGAGAATGTTTCCCCAGTTCCCTTGGCAGTCCACAAGAAGGCCTTTCTGTCCCAATGTCACCAACGCCGAATAAATTGATTGGTCACCATGGGGATGATACTTCATTGTGTTACCCACAATATTTGCTACTTTGTTGAGCCTACCGTCATCCATCTGCTTCATTGAGTGCAAAATACGTCGCTGAACAGGTTTTAGGCCATCTCCAAGATGAGGAACAGCTCGGTCAAGAATCACATAACTAGCATAGTCCAAAAACCAGTTTTGGTACATTCCTCCAAGTTTGTGAGTATCATTGTTTGCATCAGTATGTTTTATGGGATCATACTTTGCGTGTTCTTCTATTTCTGTATTGTTTTCGTTGTTGAGAGCTGGGCTTTCGATTGAATCGATGTCTTCTTTCATGTTGGTAGGCTTTTCATCTTATTCTCCGCAAAGTTAATAAAATTTATATATATCTACTTAATTATTAGCAGTATAATTAATCTCCGCCAACAGCCTATTAAACATAATACGCATTCTTATGGCTGATGAAAAAACTAAAGGTAGTTTTCTATCTAATTTAGGCGGTAGCCTTTTAAGTGGTCTCGGTAACTCTGTTATTGGTACAGGTATGAATATTATTGGTGGTATTTTCTCTAATCATCAACAACAGAAAAATGCCCGTTATTGGGCGAATTATAATTCTCCAATCAATCAAATGAAGAGATTAAAAGAAGCAGGTCTAAACCCTGCGCTTGTGTATGGTGATGGCAAGGCTGCTGCTACTTATGACGCTGATACCTCGGTGCAGAGTATTTCAGGCGGTCAACCTAATAACCGTTCTTTGTCTCCTCAAGAGTTTAATGTTTTAAAGTCTCAAGCTGATTTGCAAGACTCTCAAGCACAGTCTAACTACGCAGATAAAGCGTTAAAAATGAGCCAGAAAAAACAGGTGGACACTGCTACCGCTGGCCTTGAATTGGATAATAAACGCAAATTTGCTGCTGACCCTGTTGCTATGGGTGAAGTTGACAAGAAAATGCGCGATGCGGAGTTAGAGGCTAAAAACATAGCTAACAAAGTAAACGGTGAACTTGCTCGAATTGGTGTTGATAAAGGTTATTTCCTTGATAATACTTTTAACGGTTATGTTCGTGATAGTATTTCTAATATGCTTCTTGAAGTAGAATATCAGTATGCTGACGCTAAAGCACGTTTACAAAATGGCTTGCTTGATAGTCAGCAAAAACTTAATTTTAAACAAATTGAACGTATTGAAAAGGAGTTGCCCTATATATCTGCACAGATTTCTGCTGCTTATGCTCTTGCTGAAAATTATAGGTCTGCTACTAATCTTAATGACAAAAAAGCCATGGGCGAAAGCCTAAAAAATTTAATGCTTTATTTTGATACCTATTTCGGTAAGTATGGTATCAATAAAGGTATTGCGGGTGATGTTTTGCGCCCTGTCATGCGTATGATGGACGATGTTAAGGACAAAGTTGGCTTAAAAAATGGTGATTGGTCTCAATGGAATTATTTTGAAGAATTTAATAATCAGTTTGAAAAACAATTTGGACGTAAAAAATAAATCGTTTAACCTTTAAAATATATTATTATGCAAAAGAAAAAGAAAACTCCGTCTAAGAAGATTAATAACTACCGTATTTCTCGCGGTGGTATTAGATTGTAATTGCTATGTGTTCAAATCCCGTTTGGATATCTAACAAGTCCGCTCGTTTTGGTAATGGGCATTCCGTTGGCCGTTTTGTCCCTTGTGGTCATTGTGTCGATTGTTTGCGTAAACGCCAAAATGAGTGGTATGTTAGGTTCTATCTTGAAAGTAAGTATTGGAAGAAAGTTCTTCCCAGTTCGCAAACCCTTTTTATCACTTTAACTTATGAAAATAAAAGTTTGGCTAAAAATCGTACAGACGCTTTTAATGATGTGCGAGCTTTTTTTAAGAAAATTCAGAGGAAAGGATTAGTTTCTAAATTGCGCTACTATGTTGTCAGTGAAAACGGCTCTTTGCATGGTCGATTGCATTTTCATCTGCTTATTTTTGGTGTTGATATGCGAAAGTTCCCGTTTGGTGTCGAGAAAGAATTTAAGAAGTATTGGACTAAGGGTTTCTCAGATTGTGAAATTGCAAGTCCTAAGACTTTTACGTATGTGTCTAAATATGTCACTAAAGACCTTGATACGTTTAAAGATGATAATTCATGGAAAACTATTTCGAGCTGTTCTAAACGCCCTCCTCTTGGTATTCTTTTTTTCACTGATGGCCATCGTGTTTATTATAATTTGCATTCCGATAACTTGGTAGTACCTATATGCGGTTATAATTATTCACTTCCCCGTTATCTTCGTAAATGTTTACTTGATGACGTTAATTTGTTTCTTCAGTCTACCCACTGTGGTATTCTGCACGGTCCTACTGCTCAAGGTCGAGAAGATGACCTTGTAAAAAGGCGGTCTATAAATAATATTTATGGGTTCAAGAAAACTAAAAACAAACTTAAAAAAGAATTTTTGTCTGATTATGGAGAAAAGTAGTAAACCTTTTTTGGAAAAGTTGGCTTTTGATACTTATTCCGATTTGGTGTTATTTAGTTGGCGTTGTCCCGATTTTACTTTGAGTGTTTCGTGGCGTAACTATATGTCCTCTTTTAAATCCTGTGATAAGACTATTCTGTTACCCTCTGTTGAATTGTTAAGTAATGCTTTACTTGATTTTTGTAATAAAGGAAATATTGAACGTTTGTTTGCTATTTCTTGTGTTTCTTTTCATAGTCGTGTATGCTATATTGACGGTATTATTTCTTTGTCTCCTTCAACTACTTATTATGTTGAACAGCTTCTTAAAGCCTATTCGAAGTTTTATTTTAACTTCAATCAAAACAATTACATTTTAAAATAAATTATTATGAGCATTTTCGATTCTATTATTGTCCCGAAGTTTAAGCGTAGTACCTTTGAATTACAGCATGATGTTAAGCTAACTACCGACTTCGGCAAACTTACTCCCTTTATGTGTGAGGAAGTTGTTCCGGGTGATACTTGGTATAATAAAAGTGACGTCCTTGTTAGGTTCTCGCCTCTTATTGCTCCTGTTATGCACCACATGTACGTTACTACACACTTCTTTTATGTTCCTCTTCGTCTCGTCTGGGACGATTATGAAATTTTTGAAAGTGGTGGCCGTGATGGTAAGACCGAGCCTATTTTTCCTAAGTTGCCTATGTTAGGTGTTAAAAGTTCCGCTGGTTTTGTTGATACAAAAAAATTGTGGTCTCCTGGTTCTCTTGCTGATTACCTAAACTACCCTACGAGTGATAGCAATATTACAGGTCCTGGTATGATGGTTTCGGCTCTCCCGTTCCGTTGTTATCAACTTATCTACAATGATTATTACCGCGATGAGAACTTAGAGTTGGATTTGGATATTGACTTCTCCAGCGGTGAATTAGACAAGGATAGCCCCGAATATGAGAAACTTCTTACGCTTCGTTACCGTGCTTGGGCTAAAGATTATCTTACCTCCGCTTTGCCTTGGCCTCAAAAAGGTGACCAGCAAACTGTTCCGTTGTCTACGCAAGGCTCTCTTGTTAGTGGTGATATTTCTTTCTCGCCCTCTGGTAAGACACACGTTATTTCTTCTGATGGTTCTACAAATGGTGTATTGCATCAGAGTGGTAAGTCTTTTTCTTCGTCTGTTTCTACTCCTCAAATTCCGGGTGCTGGTGAAGGACAAATGCAAGACCTCGAGGCCTTAATAGATAACTCCGACCAGCTTAAAGTTAAGAACGGTAATGTTATTATTAATGGTACTTCGTTTACTATTAACGATTTGCGTCGTGCTTACTCTACTCAACGTTACCTTGAAGCTAAAGCCCGTGGCGGTTCTGGCCGTCTAAAGGAATGGTTGCTTAGTATCTTTGGTGTTGATAATGACGATTTGCGGTTGCAGCGTCCCGAGTTCCTTGGAGGTTCTTCTAATACTGTGCAGGTTTCGGATATCCTTCAGACCTCTCAAACTACAGCCGAAAGCCCTCAAGGTCAATACGCTGGTTTAGGCTATTCTTATGGTGATAGTCAAGGTTTTAAACGTACTTTTAAGGAGCGTGGCTATATTATCGGTATTATGTCGGTTATGCCTGCCCCTGCTTATACAGAGGGCTTGCCCCGTTCTTATCGTAAGTTCCACCCTACAGACTTCTATTTGCCTCAATTCGCTAATCTCGGTGAACAAGAAATATTTGATTATGAAGTTAGTTTGCGTCCGTTCCCCGCTAATAGTGGACATGATAAGCTTACTACTTTTGGTTATGCTCCTCGTTATAGCGAATATAAATATATCCCGAGCCGTGTGCATGGCGATTTTAAGAATATGAATTCCTACGGCTTCTGGACTCTCAACCGTTACTATGAGCAAGCTCCGTTGCTCTCCAATGAGTTTATTAAGGTTAATCCACAGGCTAACGACCTAAACCGTATCTTTGCTGTTGAAGATGAGGCTTCGCCTAAATTGTTGGTACAGGTGTCTAACCACACTAAAGCCCGTAGGTTAATGCCTTATAATCCTAATCCGTCACTTTAATTTTACTTTTTGTTATGAAAATTAGAAATGCTTTTGAGCCTCGTGATGAGGTTAAAGGACAGACGTTTACTGAACCGTCTTTAACTGTCCCTGATTTGTGTTACAGTGTTCGCCAACTTATCGAAGATGGTGCTGTAGGTCAGTTACCTCCGCTTTCTCGACTTGCTTGGGCTGTCGAGGACGACCCCGAAGAAGATGTTCGTGCTGTCGATACTATGGAGTTTGATACCTATAGCGATATTCGTTTTTCAGACCGTGCTGACGCTTTTGAGCATATGAGTAATTCAAAAACAGTTATCGAGGCTGTTAAGGCTCGTGTTAAAGCTCTCAAAGATTTTAATAGACGTGAACGAGAGCGTGAAAACGCTTCTTCTGGTGGTGTCGAGTAATCCAGAAAAGCCTATCGCGGCTTTGGAGCGATGTCATACTTAAAGAGAGCAGTTGTAAACTGCTCCCTTATTATGCTAAATTTGTAAGGTGACGTTTTATAGCGTTGCCTTACTTTTGTGTGTCTATGTATTGTATGCGTGCGTGCGTGCGTGCTACACGCGTGCGTGCGTGCTACACGCGTGCGTGCGTGCGTGCGTATATGCCTGCGTTTAAGTTTGTGCAGGCGCGCGCTATATGGACTGGACAATAAGCGCTCATTCGGACATTAACAAATGTATTAATGTGCGTTAAAATGATATCTTTTTCTAAAAAATTTTTGGATAATCAAAAAGTTTTGTTATCTTTGCCGAAAAATAATAAATATGAAACTTTTCTTTTTTATTTTTTCTTTTGTTTTGGCCTTGTATTTTTGTTTGTCTTTTGTCTTTGGCTGTTTTTATGCTTGCTTTGGCAATGGCTCTCATTTTCAAGGTGGTGTTTAATAGTATTTTTGTTTATTTTACATAATACGCATTCTTTTGAAAAAAAGAAAAAGAAACGGAAAAAATTATTTAATAATAATTCCGCTATAGATTCTCCCGCAATTGACCGACAGGCGTCGAGCAGAGAAAAAATTAAGGTAATTCTCGTATGTGCAAATCCCACAGTCTGTGATGTTGCGTTCAGGTATTCCAATCTTTAATAGTTCTAATTTGTTTGCACGTTGAAGATCTATATGCCATTTGTTGAACATAAATTTCGCAACAGACAACATGTCAAACTCACGATCTTTAAAAGTGTCATAGACTTCCTGTCCGACCTCAAAGGCTTGCATACTTATTGATGGGCCTATGACAGCAAGTATATCACGGGGGTTGCAATTATGCGACAAGAGCAGTTCGTCAACCGTCTTGCGTATGATGTGGTTTGCGGTGCCTCGCCACCCAGCATGTATAGCTGCCGTGACTTTTTTCTTCTTGTCAAAAAGCAAAACAGGAACACAGTCTGCCGTGGTTATTCCTATACAAGTTCCAGTCAGAGCCGTAATCAAAGCATCTGTATTCTCAAGAAACTTTCTCCGGCCGACATCATCAATTTCGAAGAAGTTCTCCGTTATCGTTTTGTATTGGCAGCCATGTGTCTGGTGTGGCAGAACTATTCTTTCTTCAGGAATGCCAAGAATGGACGATAATGTACTAAGATTTACTTTAACATTTTGCTTATTGTCGTTACAATAAGGACTTATGTTAAACGAGCTATACGTTCCTTCGCTTATTCCCGCTCCATTTCTCAAAGTTGAAAACACCTCTATTTCTGGTGAAATGCTGTATTTCAATATTGCAGAATAACGGTCGGGAGTCATACGCATAATATAGTTTTCGCTTTGCCTTAATCAATATAGATTACCTCGTCCTCATCAAAGTCGCCAGCCTCATACTGATTGTCAACGAGTTCATCCTCATCCCAACCGGCAAAGTCTGCAGAAAGAGTTTTCATATCCATATTGCGGTGAACCAAGGAGTCCTTTGCGCCATAAGCGGTCACGATTTTATTACTCTCGCTGTTCAGCTCTTTCCATATAAGGTCCTTTAGTTCTGTTATGCCTTCTTGGGCAGGTGCGGAGATGAAGACTGTCGGTACATCCTCTGGAAGTTCATGCTTAAGCATTTCCTTTAGTTCTTCATCAATGAGGTCACATTTCGTCACGGCAAGAATTCTTTTCTTGTCGAGAATTTCGGGATTAAACTGTTTTAGCTCATTAAGAAGCATTTTGTATGCGCCTGTTATATTTTGCGATTCACAATCAACCATAAACAGCAATATGGAATTACGCTCAATATGACGCAAAAACCTCAGCCCAATACCTTTTCCCTCGCTTGCCCCCTCAATTATGCCAGGAATGTCAGCCATGACAAATGACTTACCGTCGCGATATGATACAATTCCGAGTGACGGTTCAAGTGTAGTGAACGGATAGTTCGCAATTTTGGGCCTCGCAGAAGAAACACAACTTAGCAGTGTGCTTTTTCCTGCATTGGGAAGCCCTACGAGCCCTACGTCAGCAAGCAATTTCAACTGCAGAACAACGTTCATTTCCTGCATAGGTTCCCCAGGCTGCGCATACCTTGGAGCCTTGTTTGTTGCAGTGGCAAATTCCTTATTGCCCAGCCCTCCCCTACCGCCTTTCAGCAGCATAACAGTCTGGCCGTCTTCTACGACATCACAAATATATTCTCCCGTGTCAGCGTTATAAGCTACGGTGCCGCAAGGCACGTCTATGTATTTGTCTTCACCTTTGGCGCCTGTAGAACAACAGTCCCCTCCATTGCCACCGTTGCCAGCAAAGACATGGCGTTCGTATCTTAAATGCAGCAATGTCCAATAGTTACGATTTCCGCGCAAAAAAATATGGCCGCCCCTACCTCCATTCCCTCCATCGGGCCCTCCGTTTGGCTGATATTTAGCTCTGTGCATATGCATGCTACCTCTGCCTCCCTTTCCCGAGCGGCAAAGTATTTTTACGTAGTCTACAAAATTGGACTCCATGGCATGTAGTGTTGTTTTATATGGTATGAGTTGTGGCGGTCATAGACCTGTATTCTACTTGGAAACAGAAGTAATCTCTAAAATCTTAGCTGTTGGCTTTATCTATAGTGTCGAAGATGGCTTTCAGCATCAGTTCCTTGCTTGGATTCTCATTCCAATAAAAGGTGTGGCGAATACCTTCAGATTCAAACCATTTTGCCAAGGGTGCAGTTTGTGTGTGATAGACATCAAAACGCTTCTTGATGGTCTCCTCGTTGTCATCGGCACGTCCCTGCTCAACGGCTCTGTTCAGCAGCCTCTCCATCAAGGTTTTCTCATCAACAACAAGCTCTATCATCATACCCATGTCGTGATGCCTTTCCTTCAGCATTTTTTTCAGTGCCTCCGCCTGTGCTATCGTACGGGGAAAACCGTCAAATATTACGCCCTTGCCTGCAGGTTGATTGTCATAGACCTTTGCCAGAATGTCTATCATCAGATTGTCAGGAATAAGCTGTCCGTTGTCAATGTAGTTCTTTGCTATTTTACCCAATTCGGTGGCGTTTTTTATTTCATTGCGCAGAACATCACCCGTAGAAATGTGGCTCATACCATATTTCTTGACAATCTCATCGCTATAGGTGCCTTTGCCGCTTCCCGGTGCACCAAAAATAATTATGTTTTTCATCTTACAAATAATAATAACCTATTTCTTAATATATATGGCAGGCAGGTTGCGATACAACTCGTCATAATCCAATCCATAGCCAACAATGAAGACATCAGGAATTTTAAAGCAATTGTACTTGACCGAGAGAGTACCACACAATTTGTCTGGCTTAATGAAGAGGCTCGCCACATCCAAAGTCTTGGGAGCGTAGGCCTCAAGGTCTTTCAAAATTGTCTGCATTGTAAGTCCAGTGTCAATAATGTCTTCAATTATGACTACTCTTCGACCTCTTAATTTCTCGTAGTCCATTCCCAACAAGGTATTAACCTTGCCTGTAGAACTTGTACCTGCATAAGACGTGACCCTTACAAACTCAATTTCGCAAAGACCTTTGTATGCCCGCAACAGATCACTTGCAAAAACAAACGAACCTTTCAGGATGCATATAAACAAGGGGATTTCTTCGTCACCAATGTCGTTTTTGATTTGTTGGGCCAGCGCAACGGTCTTATCGTTGATTTCTTGAGCGCTAATCATTAGTTCAAAAGTCTCGCCATGTAATACCATTGTTTCGGAGTCGTTCATTGCTAATAGTTTTCCATTGTTTATTTTAATGGTGCAAAATTACTTAAAACAAATGGAATATCGCCAACAATTCAAACACTAACTCGCCTTTTCTGGAAATTGACTGTTTTTTCCCAGCGTAAGAAAAGGTGTGACGACACACGACTGCAAGCAGAATAAAGAACCCTCGGATTTTAAAAAAGTGCAAAAAATCTGGCACGAAATTTGCATAAAATATGATATGCAAGCTAGCAGACCAGTGTCAGCTAACCTAACAGACATACGTACACTAACCTAGCGGACCAGTGTCAGCTAACCTAGCGGACATACGTACACTAACCTAGCGGACCAGTGTCAGCTAACCTAGCAGAATGAAATGGAATCAAGATAGCATATTGTTTAACCATCTTATAATATAATCATCATGTCAATTCATTAGTGTCCCGTTAAAATTGGGACCAGTTAAATATTAATCAAATAACCCCGGAAAGAGGGGACAATCGAGTTCT